>Ga0209084_1000053_pt1 | contig 112742 bp, 148 predicted proteins | sample C_130820_MF_Meta_FD_187309 | JGI IMG/M metagenome (GOLD analysis project Ga0209084, IMG submission 187309) | Freshwater microbial communities from Lake Croche, Canada to study carbon cycling - C_130820_MF_MetaG (SPAdes) (version 2) | ecosystem: Environmental > Aquatic > Freshwater > Lake... | reverse complement strand
ATGATTAACAGATACTCATAAAGTATTAAACTTAATCTAGAAATAAAAAAGCCCTGTAGTTTTTAATTACAAGGCTTTTTGTGTTTTATTTACTTTTGATATAAAGAGCATCTCCCCAAGTAATCCCATCCCAAGTTGTTTCTACTCTAATAAACCCAAAAGTTTTTAAAAATTCATCTAATTCATCTACTTTAGCACATCCTTTATATACATCCACTCTATTAACTTCAGCTATAATATAATCTATATGTTTTAAAGTTTTCAAAGCTCCCTTAAATACTTCTAATTCATAGCCTTGTACATCAATATTAATAAAGTTATAATCTTTTGTATCATAGTTAAAAGTATCTAATTTAGTTATAGGTACTTTAATTTTTTCATTAAAAGTAATATGTGGGTATTGTTTTAAATGAATATCAGCTTCTAATATAGAAGAAGATTGACCATTATTAGCTGTTTCAATATTCATTTCTATTTCCCCAATTATATTTCCTAAAGCTGTATTTATACATGTACCTTCACCATTTATATTTTTAACTAAAATATCAAATGTACTTGGTACAGCTTCAAAATATATTCTATTTTTAATTCCTAATTCGTTATATAATGAATTTTCTTCCCCATAATGAGCCCCAATATGCAATACACCTTTTATGTCAAGGTTATATTTTTTTTGTAATGTTTTTAAATCTAATAACATGTTTTATTTATTTTAATAGTAAAATTATTCTGTCATTTAAAATTATTTTTTTAATAATTTTACTTTGTAAAATATTTTCTATTTTATTAATAGAAATATTTTCCCAATTTTCATTAAATTTAGTACCAAATAATCTAAAATCATCTATAATAATTAATGCTTGTTTATTAAAATTATTTTGAATAGATTCTAACTCTTCAATTATTGGACAATCTTTTAAACCTTTTGCTGTATTTCCTCCAGACCAATGACCATCTAGAAAAAATATACAATTATCATTTAATTGTGTAACAATTTCTTTTAGTTTTATTGAACTATCCCCTAAAATCAAATTAATTTTAGGTTCATTATAAAATTTATTTTTACAAAAATTATAATGTAGCTCACTTAATTCTATAGAATATATTTGATTAAAAGTATCGTTAATATTATCTATAGTACCACCATAATGTGTACCTGTTTCCACAAATGTTGGGAAATTTGTTATATCTAATTCCATATTTTTAAAAATTAGATCTAAATCGTTTTTTGTTAAAGAAGGCATATTTTATATTTTTATCCAATTATTAGGTATTATATCTTGTGTATCTTGTGGTCCATTTTCTCCAAACCAATTATTAGGAGCTATTACTGTTTTTATTTTACTTTGATTTAGGTAAGCACCCCACCAACTAAAAGTTGAATTAGCAATTATATTATCATCACACATAGATAATAAAGTTAAATCTTCTAATTCATTTTTAAAAGGTGAAAATTTCCCTTTAAAATTTTGTTTACACCATTCAATATCATCAGATACAAAAACAGGTGTATAATTCATAAAACTAAAATTTTCTAAGGCTTTTTTATAATAGTCTTTATTACATATAGGGTGTATAGTGGGAAATTTTAAATAATCCCCTCTTCTTACATGTACAGCTACTTTTAAACCAGGAATGTTATTTAAATATTCTTGTACTTGTGGTCTAAATTCATCTAAACCTTTATTTAGTTTTTCTACTATATCTTGTTTATTTTCTAAAAAATACTTTTCAGATTGAAAATACCCTTTTATTAATAAATCTTCTTTGTATTCTATCTTTTTATAATTATGTCCTTGTTCTTCAAGGACTTCTTTAAAATCTATTACATTTTTATGGGTAAATTCTTTAAAAATATTTCTTTTATATTTATGAGCTTGTTCACCTTGTAATGGTGTATGACTTGAATTAAAATTAAACCAAGCTTCATCATTATTTTCTTTAGCTAAATTATATGCAGCAGCTATCTGAAATATTTGGTTTCCTAAACCTCCTTGTAAATACGCTGTTATCATTTTAAAAATTCGTAGTTTTTATGTTCATTTTGTATATCTGAAAATCCTTCTGATTGCCAAGCCAAAGGTGGTTTAAATGTATATGAAGGATAATATCTATGTAAAAACCCATATATAACATCTACAGGTTGTTCTATATTTTCATCATCTAATTGGTCTATTAATTCAGTAAATAAACTACTATCAATCCCAAAAGCATGAATAGCAAAACTATTAAACATTTTGTATACATTCTTATTCACAGGATGTAAACCACCCACATGATTACCACCTAAATATAAAAATTTCCAATCTTTAGGTACTTGTTTAATGTATTTATCAAACTTTGTGTTAAAATCATCATCTAACTCTACATCATCTTCAAATATTAGGATATTCTTATATCCTTTTTCTTTAGCTTGTCTAATAACTTCTAAATTACTTTTTATTATACCTAATTCACCATTTAATAATTTAGTTTTATTTTCAATTAAATTACCATCTACAGCACTAAACCTGCCTACTTCTATGTTAAATTTATCAAATTGTTCTTTAGCTTTAGCCCATCTATCAGGTCTCCTATCTAAATTTATACAATAAATTTTATCAAAAAATTCATTTAATCTCATAAGAATTAATTTATGTATTTTAACCAATTACCATCTACATATCTTTTATCAGGAACCCCTAATGTTTCATCAACAGCTTTACTAACATTTCTAATATGAGAGTATGAATACATCATTTCTCCTGGTTTACAATAATCATGTCCTGCAATAATACCTGGTTTTTTAACATTTGGAGACCAGTGTAAAATATCTTCTTTTACACCTTCATAAAAATGACGACCATCAATAAAAATAATATCACACTCAATATTAAAATCTGTAGAATATCCTTTTTTCTTTTCTATATTTTTAAAAGATTTAACAGCCTCATCAAATTCTTCCTCAACTTGACTATAATTAGCATAACTACAAGGATCTGCTGAGTCAAACCCTGATAACCAAGGATCAATACAAATTATTTTAGCATTACGGAATTGTTCTGCAAAAATACAAGCTGATCCTCCAGCATAACTACCTATCTCAACAAGAGTGAATTCTTTTTCACCAAAGAATTCTTTAATGTCTTTACAAAGATCTAATTTCCCTTGAATTGGTTCTGATATGTTCATATAAATAAATTTTTTACTTGTTTAACTGTTAATTCTTTTTTCTGTCCACCCCATAATATCTTTTCAGGGTATTTCCAACCTCTAAATTGTTTGTATATTCTTTGAATATCTTGAATAAAAGCTTGTCTAGAGGAACTATTTAGCAATTTAGTCATAATATTATTTCTAATATAAGAACCATGATGCATTTCTATTTCCTCTCTTTTAAATACTAACGGATTAGTAATTTTAGACATTCTTCTTGTAGGATCTACTAATACACTACAAGGATATTGAAATACAAATTTAGCGTTTTCTTTAATTTTGTAAATAGTAGCTACATAATATTCTTCTGGTGGATCTAAAGCATATTCCCAAGATTTATAATAAGTTTGCATTTGGCAATAACTTGCATCAGCATCTGTTTCTTCTATTTTAGATTTCATATATTTAAATTGTTGAGTTAAATAATATTCATCTGTATCCATAGACATATGGTGAGTACATTTATTATTTCTACTTAATTCTAATCCTACATTTCTTTTAGCTACTTCATTATTAAACCCTTCTAAATCTTTAGGTGTATATAACACCATCTCATCTATTTTACCTTCTTGTTTTAATCTGTTTAGTAAAGATATTAATCCTAAATCACAAGGTTGCCCAAAATTAGATAGAGTTTGGTAGACTACACTAATGTAATCTACCTCACTTCTAATTTGTTTTATAGCACCTTCTAATAATTCTTCGCCATCCCAAACATTAAAACTTACTCCTAATTTCATTTAGTTAGATTTTTAAATTTTAAATTTTTAGTTTTAATATAAGCACACCATAATCTTTCTAAAACAAATGTGTGCATAGGATAGTAATCTAACCCTGTAGCTTGTTTTAATTCTAAAGGTTTTAAACCATCTACATAATTAGCATTTCTCCAAGCTAAATGTTCATATTTATCTTCTAATAATGCTATAGCAGGTTTAATTATCTTTTCTACAAAGTCTTGATAAATTTCCCATTTAACTAAAACAAAATTACTATACACTAATTTATTAGATTCTTGATAGTCTAAATTTAAATCATCACATAATAGTCTAAATATTTCCATAAACCCATTATGATATTTTTCTGTAAACTGATAAAAATTAGGTCCAAAATGAGGATAATGATAACAAAAACTATAAATATCTTGATTAGGATATTTTTCTAACATATAGTCTATTTTCTTTTTAAAGAAACCTGTTTTCATACCGAATTTCCAAGAAAAAATACCTACATAATCTGATTTTTGATAGGATTCTAGTATATTTATGATAGGATTATATTCAAATAAATAACTTTTTTCTTCTACTGTTTTTATTTTATTTACGTAAACCTCAAATTCACATTTTTCTCTTTGTGATTCATCATAAATAATATTGTATATTTTATAGTCCATTTTTAAATAAATTTTCTCTTTGTGTTATTACTGGTTGAAAAGGGTGTTCTTGCATAATTTCTTTGCATTTATTGTCTATTACAGTGTACAATGTTTCTTTATTTTTCACTATACCTTTAATCCATTTATAATAAGATTTATCACCATCACTTAAAATTAAGTCTTTTTTTTCTAATTTATCTTCATATAAATGACTACCTAAAACTATAGCACCTTTACATGCAGTTTCTAACACCTTCAATTCTGATTTGCAAATATTCTGACCATTATTTACTAATGGAGCTAAAACAATATCAGCTTCATTATAAAGATACATATAACTATGTATATCTCTGGTTTTAAATACTCTTGCTTTTCCTTTAAATAAATGATAAATATTAGTCCAAATCTGTTTAGAATAATCATTTAAATCATTATACCCACAAATAACAAACTCACAATTATCCATGATTTCTTTATCATTTACTATTCTATCAATATCATTTTTAATAGAATACCAATCAGGTAAATGACTAATAGAACCAATAAATCCAAATCTAATCTTATCTCTCTTTTTAGCAGATTCTATTTCAAATTGTTTATCTCCATAAGGAATTCTATTAGATACTACTGTAATATTATTATTAAATTCTAATAATTTTCTTTTTAAAGGTTCTGTAGTACAAGTAATATGATCTGCTAAAATTAATAAATCTTTTAGTAAAGGTATATATTGTAATATCATTCTGTAACTAGGATGTGTAGGAGAAATATCCCAATGATCATCCATATCCATTACAATTTTAAATCCAAATTTCTTTTTTAATAAGCTTAATTGATAAGCTGAATTTTGAATAGTCCAATTAAAAAATAAAACATCAATTCCTTGAACTTCATATTCTTGTAAAGGTCCATTATTTAATGGTCTATAAATAATATCAAATTCTTGTTGATTAAAATAACTTAAAGGTAATTGTATTCTGTGATAATTACTTCCTACTTCGTCAGTAATTGCTAATATTTTTTTCATTTATTCTTTTTTTAATTAAATCTGTTTCTATATTTATTTTATATTTCATCTTTAAAAGTCTTTTAAATACTTGAATATTCAAATTCTTTTTCTTTCTTAAAGCATGACTATATAACTCTGTTATGAAATCTTTCATTTATTATACTTTTTAATTTTTTCTTGTAATTTACTTGCATTTTCAAAATCTTCTCTTTTAATAGCTTTTTCTAATTCTTTTTTTAAAAAATTCTTTCTATCAATATAAGTAATATTAATAACTTTACTATCAGTGTTAGAAATCCAAGTCATTACAGTTAATGTAGTATCATTAATGAGTTCTTTTTCAATTATTAAACTACCATTTAATTTTAATTCTGTATAATCTGGATCTTTACCATATGTTAAATCTCTCAATATATCACCCATTAATATCTCATATTTATTTAATTCCATTACTTTTTATTTTTTAAGTGTAATTCAAGTCTAGCTAAACTATTCCAGCAAGTGTGAATTATATGTTCTAATCCAGATTCGTCTAATCCGCTATCTTCTGCTAAATAATGTCTAATCATAATATTGAATTGTTGTTTAATAATTCAATATTAATTTCATCATCTTTTAAAAATGATAAAAGATCTATTATTTCTAATTTAATTCTTTCACTAAAACATTCATACATACCTCCAAATTTAATTTTAGGTATTTTTTTATTTTTATTAAATTTCTTAATAAGATAATTTTCTAAAATTATTGCTTTATAAAAATTTGTATTTTTGATAAATATTTCTTTATAATTTAAAGGTATTTCAGCCATTCTATTGCTTAATTTTCTTCTAGAAACTCCTATTTTTAACCAATTATCTACCCCATTTGTTAATAATACTACATATAATATTGCTGGTGTATTTGACCATTCTTGTTCATATTTAACAGCATTTTCAATGTTATAATAACAACTTTTCTTTTCAATACATTTTTTACATTTTTGTTTACCTGAAATATGATTATTAATATTCATTAAAAATTCTCCATGTGTAGGACAAATAATTATCCCTTTAGTTTTGGCATTATTTACTAAAAATTTAGAATAATCATATTTATTTGAATGTATTTTATTAGCATTAATTAAAAAGTTATCTAATAATGATAATCTTATAGGTTTTTCTTTTAAAGAAGTTCTATAACCACATTTTTTACAACCTTTTTTAGATAAATGAGCATTAGGTGTTTGTGAAAAAATCCCATGTATGGGACATATGATTGTAATTTTATTATCATGTTTAATATAATTAACCAAACTATAATCATACCTATCACCATGAATTTCTTTAGCTTTATTTATGAAATACTCCGTTTTGTTTATTGCTGATCTAATAGAATATTTTTGATTTTTATAAATATTACAACAATTCATTTTATGAATAAATTGGTTCTTATCATAAAAATAAACTATGTTATTTTTAATATCAAAAAATATAACTTTTGTAAAATTAGTTAATTTATAATTTTTACAAGAATTAATAAAATATTCTAAAGTCATGTTATTTATTTATTTAATTGTGTGAATATAAACATACTGTTTAACGCTATGGCGTTTAAATGTCCAAATTCTTCCCCCTCATCTAAATAAACATCATCCATAATAGCTAAAGTATGTCTTAATAAAGCTTTTTTTAATTCTTTAATATCTATCTTTTTTTTCCAGTTTTCATATTCATACTTACCACCATTTTCTATTTTATATTTCCCCAGTCTACTCATTTGAGATTTTAAAAAATCCCAATCATATTCTACATGTTGTTTACCTGTTGATTCTTTTTTACCTTTTAAAGGATTATCACTCTTTATAACTAAAGTATTTTCAAATTCTGTAGCAATAGTCCATTTAAAAGAGATAATTTTATCATTAGGGACTCTGCTATAAGTTTTTGGGATTAACCAATTTACTCCTGTAAAATAACATACTAACTTATTACATGTAGAGCCTTGTAGTTCTACTTCGTAATACCCTTCTTTTTTAGGGTATATATCATCGTGACTACTATTATTTTCCATATTCTTCTATTATTTCTTTACAAGTTTTTGCTGCTATATAATGTCCATTTGGACCTTTTGCATTTTTATACAATTTTAAACATCTTTCTTCATATTTCTTAATATCCTCTATTGTATTACAAGTTTTAATTAAATTTTTACAAACTTCATATTGTATACCATATGAACACATTATTTTTCCAGGGTTATCTTTTAAAAATTGTTGGTATAGTTTAAGATATTCTGATTGTTTTTGTCTTATAAAATCAATTATTCCCATAAAATTATATAATTTCTATTTAAAACTCCATTTTTTCTTGTATTGTAATATAGCAAATACATATTATTTACTTTATCAATATTAGGTTCAAAATACCAATACCCAATAAAAAATATTATTAAACTAATTATCATTTTTTATATAAATTAATTCTCCTGTTATGTTATCATATATTTTAATCATCCTGCAAAATTAATAAAAAGGAGCAATATTATTAGTATTGCTCCTTAATTAATTTTTTATTTGTTATTATCTAGACGAATACCTTTATAAATAGGAAAACGAGGTATATTATCATCTGTAAATTCAAAATAAGTAATAATACAAGTTTTACCAATATATTCATTTTTATTCTTTAGTAAATCTATTTTATCCTCTTGAGACATTTTTGGAGTTGCTTTAAATTGTTTTCCATTATATTCACATAAAACAATACCCCATTCAGGTCTATTTTCTGCTGGTATAATATCAATAATTTTAGCATCTAAATCTTGAAAGTCTTTAAATTTCAATAAATTATTACTTCTACCATTAATTTTATATGATCCATCTCTTCTAATAATAGAACCTTCATAACCAGAAGACATATTAATTCCATGATATTTAATCATTTCTTCTTCACTAGTTATAGCCATAGTTGATACCAAAATAGTATTCTCCACACCTTCTACTAACATTTGTAAATAATTAAATCTTTTAGTAAAATTGTCTGGCGTTATACAATCATAAACATGATATTTTATCAATTTAGATGTTTCTGGTCTTAATTTTTTAACTAATTTCATATTTTCTTGAAATGTTAAACCATGTGAGTATAATTCTCCATCTAAAATACAATCTTCCATAATAAAAGATAATGAGACTTCTATATGCCCCATATTTTCAATTACTACACCATCTCTAGAAATCAATTTAACTTTATTATCTTTAATTATTGCTAAACAACGCTGTCCATCTAATTTTGGTTGTATATAAATTTTATCTTTACTCCAATCTATTTTCTTTTTCTCATCTTCGTAAGATTTAGCTAACATAGGAAGTATTACAATATTATTTTCTGCTTCTTCTTTAGTTCTAAAATAATCTTCTTGTAATTTCTCTCTTATTTTAGATTCCATTTCAAATATAGCTTGCTCTCTTGATTTAGTTTCATTAGATTTACCAATATTTTTTGAAACACAATTAGTAGTATTTTTAATTAATTTACCACCTAATAATCCAGCTTCTGTATGAAATAAATTTCCTTCACACCAAAAGTTTATAATTCTAATTTTTCCTTTACTGTCTTTTTTATATAATGTTATCATATTTTTTAATTAAAAAAAGAGTGATATTTCTACCACTCTTTTGTTTTTGTTATTTATTTCACTTCACATCCAGAAGAACTACATGCTAGTTCTCCTTTTTGATCTGTAGCATCATCCATTTCTACTACTTGAGATAAATCAATATTATGTAAATGTTTTATCATTTCTTCATATTTTTCTTTTGTACAATCTTCAAAAGGAGCTTGTATATAACTACCATTGTCATAAGGTAAAACAGATAAACCATTATAATGTTCTTTATTTTCCCACATCCAGCTACCAATCGTAATCCATTCTTCAGGTTTAATAGAGATAGTAGCAGATACATTATGGGAATTACTACCTGATCTATGACCTGGTTTAATCCATTCTAAATGTACTTTTTTAACTCTTTCTAATAAATCCAAAGGAGATTCAGTTCTTATAATAGCATTATCAGGTGCTTTTTGTGGGACAGAAATAATAGCTGTATCATGTGGTCTAAAATAATCATCTTCTAATAATTCAGGGTGATTAATTAAAAGATAAGTATATATAGCTTCATTTTTACCCACTCTAATTCTTCTAATATAATAATGATTATGCCACGCATGAATACCACTTGAAGTTCCTAAAGTTAAAGAAGTAGTACCAGCAGGTTTAACTGTTGTAGTTCTTGCAGCTTTATTAATACCAATTAAACTAGCAACTCTTTCATTTTCTTCTTTTACAACTTTAGTAGCTTCTTTCATATTGAATTTTAATATTTCACCGCTACCAATACCTGTCATAGAAACCCCTATTAAAGCATCTTTTTCTGTAGTTTTTTTCCAAATATCTCTTAAATAATGAAAATCTGTATAACCAGCTTGTAATGTACCAATAAATGCAGCAGCTTTTACTCTGTTGTTTAAGTCTTCTTGACTTTGAATATCACTTACATTTACTTCACATAAATTACAGAATTGGAAGGGTCTTAAAGCAATTTCGCAACAATTTCCTGTTATTACTTTAGATATTTGAAAACAATGTGTGGTGTCAAAAACTGATATATCCCAAACATCCTCATAAATATCCGTTAATTCAACGGATTCAATTTTTATTTGTTTATCATCGTGTATATTATATCTAAACACATAAGAATCTAATATATCTTGTTTATACTTATTTGTTAAATTAAACAATGATATAAAATGTTTAATGGAGTTTGTTTCACATATCCTTAAATCATATCGGGTAAATTCTTTATCGTAACCATCTAATACTGATTTACCCACCTTTATTTTAGATTTTATACCGTAAAACCCTAACAATTCAGATAAATCATCTATAAGCTGTTTGTGGGATGATGTATACGTTATTCTTTTTTGTGTCTTACTAATATTACCATCAGAACTAAATAAACCATCAATCAACCCCTTTCTAAAATCCTCAGACCCATTAACCCATACCGATTTAGGTAAACCAACGTGTTTATTAACAACACCAAAACTTTTAATATATTCATCAACACTTTTATTATTTATAGATATTTCTTTGGTGTGTGTATCAATATGTGATATTTGCATTTCCTCCCCAATATCTTGGTATCCTTTCTTATATCTACGTTTAAATTCACCATTAAAACCTGGAACATTTAGTTTTAATGTTTTTATTAATTTATCGGAAATATTAGATTCATCGTCAGTATCTGATACTATCATACCATATTCTGAATATTCTTTTCTATCTGAAACCCAACCATCACCAATAATCCATCCACATAAGAACCCATCATCATACACGCCTAAATGACCATCAAATAATTTATTTTCTCTAATTATTGGTAATTTATCACCGTTTGTTAATTCTGGTGTTTTAACTTTAACGTATTTTTCACCATTCCAAACAGGCCACTCATGTTCTTTAGTTGCAAAATATTCAGTTCCATCTTCAAGTGTTAACTTAACAAGTTGTTGATTTTTACCTGACAACCAACATTTAGCATCAGATATTTCACTATTTAAATTTTTAACTTTGAAGGTTTTATCTTGTAATTCTTCAATTGGGAAGATACCTTCTGTTGTTAGAACTTTAGTTCCAGCCCTTAATGATGGATTTGTTCCCCAATCTTTATCATTAGTTAAATAAATACCAGGTTCACCAGCATTACTTAATTCTACTCTTTTCCATAAATCCATGAAAAAGTCTTTTGTAATTTTATGTCTTAATAATACAGCAGAATTATTACTTCTTCCTCTTTGTGGATTAGTTTCCCACCAATTACCTGTTTTACAAGCAATCATTTCATCATCATCAGCACTAAATAAACTTATTAATGCAGCTCTTCTAATACCACCAGCTAATACTGCATCAGCAATAAAACAAACAATATCGTGAACTTCTAATGGAGTTAATTTATCCCCATCATCTTTTTTATCTAAAATACCTTGTATATGAATTAAACATTCTTTTAAAGGTTGAGGTCCTGGAGCTTTACCACCACTTGTTACTAATCTGCTACCTTTAGGTCTAATATCACTAAAATCAAATTCTAAAGTACTTGTACCTGTAAAATATGTTTTTATTAACATTTTTACAGCATCACTCCATCCTTCAATACTATCAGCAATTAAAAATCTTTTCTTTCTTTTAATATTGGGTTTTTTAATTTCAGGTAATTTTTCAATATGATGTTTTTGTACAGAATATCCTACACCAGTACCACCTAATAATAAAAACATAATTTCACCAAATACTCTAATATCATCTATAGGAGCATAAGCACAATTAAAAATTCTATTAGGACTAACTTCTATTGATTTACCTGCAAATTGCATACTTCTCATAGAAGGTAAAACTTTCTTGTTATAAACAAGTTTATAGTTTTCTTTAATCTCTTTTTTTAAAAAAGGATACTTTTTTATGTGCATCTCCATATTTCTTGTAACTAATTCTTCCCAGGTTTCTCTCCTGTTTAGTTCAGGTAAATACTTTGAATATTTCATAAAAACAGTCACTTCAGATAAAATTTCTTTGTCTAAACTTAACTTTTTAATATTCATTTATTTATTTTATTTTTTGTGTAATACAATATAACATTTATTCTGCACTTTTCCAAATTTTTAAATCATATTTATCATTTATCTCTACACTTTTCTGCATGGAATATTGATATAATTTAAAACACCACCTCCAAGGAAAATAATAAACATTATCCCCTAAATTATACCAAAATAAACATTGTAATTTATAAATTAATTTCATTTTTTTATTAATTAGTTGATCCAAACCCTCCGTTTCCTCTTTCAGTTTCAGATAATTCTTGAACTTCTTCAAATTCTATTTGTGGATAAGGAAGTATAATAATTTGACCTATTCTGTCTCTTACAGAATATTTATTAGCTAAATCCCAATCTGTAGAGATATGTTTATATCTAAATTCTACTTGACCTCTATATCCAGAGTCCAACACTCCTACAGAGTTACTTAATAATAAATCTTTTTTACTATTACTACTTCTAGGGAATAATAACCCTACATAACCTTCAGGGATTTCAAAAGCTAATCCTGTTTTATAAGCAATGTAATCTTGTGTTAATTCAATTTCTGTACAAGTTAAATCCATCCCAGCATCACCAGGCTTACTATAAGCAGGTATTACTGCATTTTCTACTAATTTTTTTATTTTTACTTTCATTCGTATAAATTTATATCTTGTATTGTTTCTTTAAAATATTGTTGTATTTCTTCAAAAGTTGGAGTTAATCCACTTTTTTCATTATTTCTTAACCATCTATCAAATTCCTGTAAAGCTATTAAATAATCAAAACCATTTAAAGCTGTTTTATATAGAAATTTATCCTCTGGTAAATTAAATTCTAATATTGCTTTCATATCATTGTATTTGTTCTTTCTCTTTCAATGAGTAAATCTTCTATTGTTTGTCTATATAAGGCAGAAATATTCTTTTGGGTATTTAATATAGCACATAAATGTTCATCTGTTAATTCATTTATAAATTTCCATTCAAATTTATTTCCAGATACACCAAATGTGCCCCATTTTAAATATTTAAGTCTAGTTTCTAATTTACCATTATCATATACAGAAGTAATTTTATATTTAGCTTTATCCCCATATCCATAATGTTGATAAAACATTCCACCATCTGTACTAACTTGTTTTTGACCTTTACATTTACAAATAATGTAATTATGAACAGTTTTACTTTCTATTTCTGTTTTACAGTTTTCACAATAAATACTATTTTTTAATAATGGTATCAGCATAACTATTATATGTTTTTATAAATTGTTTAAAAGATTTAAATTGACCTAATTCCATATAATCTTTTTTATATTCTATTACTACATCACCTAATTCTTGATCTGTATCCCAAGAAAATACAAATTTTAAATCAATAAACTTAAAACTTTTTTCAAACCAAAATCCAGATTTATCATATAGCCATTTTCTTTTAAATCCTAATTTTTTTAATTCTTGTTCCATTATTCAGGTTTAAATATATTAAAATATTTTACTTCTGTGATCCATTCTGTGCTAGGATCAAATTTTGTTTGGGTTTCTTCATTATTAAAATCTTTTGATATAATAACATCATTTTTAATTTCATGTGAACTAACATTGTTAACCCATCTGCTAATCCATTTACTGTTTTCTTTTTTACTAATTTTTAAATCCATATTTTATTTTTAATTATTTACGTACATTAATAGTGGGTATTGTTTTGTAAAAGCCACTACTTTTTGAAATTCACAATTTGCATCAAATGGTATATTAAACATAGGTTTGTGATTTAAGTTTAAATTATGTATCACTATATTTGCAAATGTTTCACTACTCAACAATGAATAGTTGTTTTGTTTATATCCTTGATTAAATATAAACTCTATTAATCTTGTAAATTCAGGACTAAAATCTTTTTTTGATAATATTGCTATCATTTTTTGTTTAATTAAAAAGTGCTAGCAAAGATACTAGCACTTTCAATATATTTATACATTTATTCCAAAATTAACTTTATAAATTTCTTTATCCTTATCTATTTTTGGTCCTAATTCAACATCATTAAATGCTTTTACAGGAACTTTAAATTTTTTAGAATAACCTTCTTTAATATCGGAAGTTTTATAATGCAGATGGTATAATAAACTATCAGTACCAGGATAATAACTCATATAAGATTTAGATAGTTTAGAATATTTACCTTCTAAAATTAAATCATAATCTTTTAAATACTGTTTAGGGAATCTAATTTTAAATATATAATGTTTATCGGATAATTTATATTCTTCTATAAATAAATCTGAAGCTTTTATAAAATCATACAAAACTTGCCAATAATTTTTATGTATTGGGTCTGTGTAATGTCCATCAGAATTATAAAACATAAATAATTCTCCATGATTTTCACTTAACATACATTTTATAAATCCAACCTGACAATGTTTATGTTTAACTCCTAAAATATTTGATTCATTAAAATCATATATTTCTTTAAATAATACTCTTGAAAAGAATATTGTTGTTAAATCCTTTAATACTAATAGTCTTTCTATCTGTTTTTCTTCCATTTTTTAATTATTATTTTTCTTTCTTTAATAACCTCTTCTTTAATAATTAATTGTTTATTTTCTCTAATAACTTTAATTTTCTTTTTAACTGATTAGGAGTTTTTTCTGGGTTTAGTTCATATTGAGCATGTGCTTCTGGAGAAACTATCATAATGTTCTCTTTCATAAAAGCCAACTCTTTATACTTACTTTTAGGCAAAATATGACTGTAGCAACATGAGTTACCTCTATAAAAGTTTCTTGTTAATGTTTTTCCAGTTTCTTCACATTTACAATAAAAAATATCTCCATTAAATAATTCTCTTTCATCCCATAAATCAAGAAAAAACTGATGCATTAACTTACTTGTTTCTGTTTTTTCTTTTTTCTTTTCTAAACCTTTTTTGCTATACTTCTTCAAAGGCTTACTACTTCTTTTTAATGGTGTTCTTTTTAGGCTCATTACATAGTTTTTTATAAATTTGTTTGGAAGTATCTTCAGCAGATATGCCATACCTACTAAAGATTTCCATAAATTCTATTTCCTCTTTTCTTACTAGTTTTTGTAATTCTCCTATGATGAGTAAATTATAGGTCTTTAAATCTAAATTCATTAGTATTTAATTATAATTTTTCTATCTTTTTTAGAATGTAAAAATTTAACATTTTTAGTATTCTCTAAACCACTTAAATCTATAGCAAATGTAAATCCTATAGGTTCAAAATAAAATGTATCCTTACAATATAAATTAAAGGATTTGCCAGGATGATTTAAACTATCCAACTCTATGATATATTTTAATCCTTTACCTTCATTATATAATTTATCTGCAATCTTCTTTTCAAACCTATCTTCAATATTACATTTTATAACTGTAATTTCCATTTCCCATAAATCTACTATTTTCCCATAAATTGCAAGCCTTTCTCCAGACTTATTAAATACTCTTCTATTTATAAATACTTTATTCATGTTCTAACACTTTAGTTTCTTCTACTAATTTACCATTTTTAATTAAATCTACTATTTTATTTTTAATTTCTTCATGAAATTCTGGATTATCTACTAGAAGAGATTTAAAAGTATCTTCATCATACTTAGTATCATTATAAGTAATAACACCTGCTCTTAATTTCCATAATTCAAATTCTTTACCTAATTGCAGAATTTCATCTAAAAAATCAATCCCTACACCAAATAAAGTATTAAACTTAACTTCCTTATAAGGAGTAAATGTTTTATTTTTTGTAGTTTTAAATGTAGTATCTGTACCAGAAGTTTCATCACCTTCTTTTCTTAACCTTTTAGTTAATTCTACAAGAGTATCTCCCCAATATTCTAATGCAAACCCACCAGGAATTGTTCTATTATCACCAAACATTTGTCCAGGGTTTACTCTGTATTGTGCTACCACAAGTCCTAAAACATTATGTTTACTAATAGCTAACTTAAATTTAGGGTAAGTTTCTGAATTAGCTTTAGCTTTTTTACCTATAGTTTGAGTACCTACCTCAGCTTCCATCATTCCTTTAGGGAGTAAACCAGAATCTGAATCAATAATGCATAAATCTATTTCTCCTGTATTAATCAATTGTAAAGCCATTTCCATACCCATTTCAAAATTATCAGGTTGAATAAGTATAAAGTTATGATTAGTATCTACACCAAGATTATTAAAATAACAAATATCTACTGCATGTTCACTATCAATATAAAGTACTGTACCACCTTGTTTTTGACAATTAGCAGATAAATGCCCACATAAAGTAGATTTATTTGAACCTTGCCAACCCTTAATTAAATACATTTTACCTTTTACAAAACCACCGACACCTAAAGCTTGATAATCAATCTTTATACTTCCTGTAGGAATAACATTATAATCTCTCCTATCATTCTCTTTAAAGTTAATAATAGAACCTTTCCCAAAAGTTTTTTCTAAAGATTTAATAGTTTCTTCTAAGTTTAATTTTTTTTCTTCTGTTTTTTCTTTTGCCATATTATTTTATTGTTTATAAATTTTAAATTCAAAAGCAGAACCCTCTTTTTCTTTAAGATTTGCCCATCTTTGTTTAAATTCTTGTTCTGATTCTATGTATTTACCATTTTCATCAAATAATCTTTGTATTTCAGTATTATAATTAGTAAACATAAAAGAACCAGTTTCTTTTTTAATTTCTTTAACTAAAATACTATCGATATTATAATTATTTTCTAGTCTTTTTTTATCTTTAAAATAAGCAACTGATGAAAATGCAACTACACCATTATTATAATTTTCAATTTTACCTAATACTCTTAATAAAGTATATGGGGTTATAATTAATTCAAAATTTCCTAATGGTTTAGGATAAATTTCTAATTCTGTTAGATAAAAATTATTAAATAAATCATCTTGTAAAATGAAAGTTTGTTTTAAAACTTTATATTTTTCAAAACATGGTTTAACTTGCATATTATTTTAATAAATTTTGATTTTCATAAATATTACCAATTACTGATGTGACATCATCAATGCCAAATCCAAGTTTTTCATCACCTATTTCTTGTGCTAAAAACATTGCGGTTTCTTTTTGAAATACTACAACACAAGTATCTGCACTATGTAAATGGCTTACAATATCACCTTCATAAATATCTTTACCATTTTTATCTTGTAATCCTGTAAATTGTAAAGCTGTGAAACCATTATTACTTTTAGCTAACATAGCTAAAATAACAATAGATAAATATTTATTTTCCCCAAATTGTTTTGGTAATTTTGTTTCTGTGTTCCAAGCATTTTTCCAAGGAATCATTTCTTTTCCAGTCCAAACTTTAAATTTTAATTCTCTCATCTATTTTTATTAAAAGTTTTTAAATTCACAATACCATTATTTTCATAGTTTTCTTTGGAGATATTCCATATTTGGTTTTCATTACACCAATTAATTTCATCTACTAATTCCTCTATACCTCTATATTTATACCCTAATTCAGTAGTAAAACCTTTTAAACCTTCCATAATATGTTCTTTAGTTAGTTTATAAATTAAAGGTCTTTGATTATTTTTAGAAGTATCACACACTACAAAATATAAAGGTAGTATTTCATAATCTTCTAAATTATTTTCTTTAGCCCAATATTGTACTGCTAAGAAATAAAAAGCTTGTTGTAAATAATAACTAAATTTTAAATAGTTATATTCAAAAGACTGATTATCATAAGTTGATTTTAGATCAATTGGTTGAATAGTTTTATCTGAGTGCGAAATTAAAATTGCATCTAATTCAGACTTGCAGTCAAATCCTTTATATTTCCATTCAATAACAAACTTAGTTAAATATTCTAAATCATCATTACCTTTAAATATATCTTTTGTAATATCATCTGTAACTAAAGTATTTACTATACTTTTAGCTTTTTCTAAGTCCTGTAAAGATACTACTTCCTTAGAAATATTTTGCATCAAACTATCAAAATATTCTTTAGCTGTTTTGTTAAAAGATTCTAAACCTTTATCCCAAGTTTTACCTTTAAATTTACCATCTTTTTGTAAAGTTTCAAATGCTTCTTTAAATCTATACTCAAAATCAGTGGTTATTTCACCATCTACAATATCTCTTTTGGTCAGTTTAAATATTTCATCAGCTAACAAGAAATCTTGCCCACTACCTTTTACACCTGTATATAAAGTATAATATTCATCAAATTTTAATTCAAATTCTTTTTCATTTGCTCTGCACTCCAACAATGCAAAGTCCACCAAAGTTCCTATCTGTAAACTATAACTACTTTTTTCTACAGGTTTTTCACCTAAAACCATTTGTCTATAAAAATCTATTCTACTTTCATCAAATAGTTTTATAGCTGAGTAATTTAAACCTTTTAAATCTCTGTATTTTACTTTTTCTACTACTTTATTTTCTAAGTTTACATTCATATTTTATGTTTTAATATTGTATTATTATAATAACCCCACCAATTATTAAATGTTTGTTGTGCTGGTTCTGTATAAATGATATTATCATAATCATCTCTTCTATATACTAATTCCCAAAAACCATCACCCTCATCAAGACTTTCATTATCACATATTTCTCTTTTAGTGGCTAAATCAGCTAATTCTATAAGTAAGTCTTTTAAATTTATTTCCATATTTGTTTGTTTAATTTATGATACAATTGTTATTGTTTTAATAGATGATGTATCTTATCTGATATAAATTATACATATACTTCTTCTGTGAATAATCTTTCAAATTTAATATTTTTTGAATCTAAGTAACAATCAAAATCATCATATATTTCAATTCCTCTTTTATAATCAAAATACCAAATTGATATTTGTTCATCACCTACATTACTATCTTCAAAAATATATAGCCCTAATAATTCATCTGTATCATTATCTCTTAATTGATAAATTGTGTTCATATTTTATATTTTAAAAGTTTATCATAATAGAAATCATACCATTTATTAAATATATCTTGCACTTCTTCTTTGTAAATCGTATTTTCATTTTCATCAGTTTCCCACATATCATCTTCATTAATTAATTGTAAATCAGATAAAGGATTTAATACTTCATCTACTGTTGAATCATGTGCTAATTCTGAAGCTACTTCTAGTAAATTTATTGTTATATTCATAATTAATGTATTTGTATTGATAAATTATCTGTTGTCATCCATTGGCAATTATTTGAATTTAATCCTATTTCTTCACATTCTATAAATTCAATAGCATCTTCCCATACATTTATGTCATATGGATACACATGTACTTCTCCTGTACTAAAATCTAAAATTATTATTTTCATAATATTTATTGTTTATCTTTATTGACATTATCCCAAATACATTCTTGCATATTTTCACCTTCATATATCTCTATTGTAGGTTGATTATCATTTTCTTTAGGTGTAATATATTCTTCTGTTTCTATCATTGTTTCCCATTCTATAAAACCTAAATCTTCATCACATAGCTCTGATGGTACTAAATGTTCTTCTTCTATTTTTTTAGCTATCATTTTCATATCTGTATCATCTGAAAAATAAATACGTGACCAAGAACTATGTTTATAATCTAAATATTTTCTCATAAATTTTCTTTAAATTGATTAAAAATTTGTTGTTCTATTTCCTCATTATTATTTGGAATTTCATCACACCAAGTAATATCTATTATATTATCTCCTTCTATTATTGTAAATTCATAGGATTCTTCTTTATACTCTAATTCACCCCCTATATCTTTAGTATATACACCGCTATAATAATTAGTTACACTAAATGGTTTACTTTCAATTTGTATTTTCATATTAATTCTAATTCTTTTTTAGTAATAATCCCAAACTCATTTACTACATAATCTGATAAATCTTGGTGTACTTTAATATAATCTTTAGCATTACTTTCTTTTGTAGCCACTGTAACAGCATTAAATAAAGTCCATAAATTATTTTCCGATGTACCATAATTATAAGAAGGATTTTGAAATTCTTTTCTAATAATAGACATTTGTGTATCAGAAATAATTTCTTCATTTAAATACATATCACCAATTAATTTAGCCATAATTTTTTTAGAAGTTTCAATTTCTTTCATTTTTTCTTTAAATCTAATTAATTCTTCAAAATTATCTCCAGCTCTTTTAATCATTTCTGGAATGTATTTATTTACTTCTACATCTGCCTTACCAGAATGTTTTCTTTTTAAAGAACCATATTCAGAAGTACCTAATATCATTCCATTATTACAAATAATTACTTTAGAACCACTACATAGAGTAACTTTTTTTTGTTTATTGTAGGAATTCAATACTCCTATTTCAAAAGTCATTTCTGGATCAATATTTAATGCTAGTTGTATATGAGCATTCATAATTTGACCACCAGAACTAACTCTAAATGATTCTTTCTCTACTTTAAATCCTTCTTTATCTAAGTTTTCATAAACTTGATTTAATAAATTCGCATGAGAAATTACTGTATAACTATCCCCATTATACTCTGGTAATGGTACATTATTAATAAAATCTCTATCTTGTATTTTTGTTTTAATTGGCATTATTAATTTGATTTATTTTAATTGATTCTTGTGCTATAAATTCTAATATTTTAGCTATTGTTTCTTTATCTGCTTCTATTTTAATAGTAGAAGCTAAGTTTTCATAATATCTAACATCTATTAATTCTATTTTTCTTTTCATAATTTATTCTTGTTCTTTAAAATCTATATTCATTTTAAATAATGGGGGTTCTGGTTTTCTTTTCTGAAACCAAAAAGCCAAGCCACCATAAATAGAGTCTTTTGTTTTTAACATTAAAGCTTTATTATAAATTTCTTGTTCTTCTTCAGTATCAGTTTTTAATAAACCATTTTCCAAATCATCCATAAGTTTTTGCTCTTCTTTAGTAGCATTATAATAATTTTTTCTTCTTTTATAATTTTTCATATACTTTCTTTTATTAATTCAAATAATTCTTTTAATTCTTCTTGACTAATATTATCTAACATTAGATTAAACATTACTGTATCCATTATACTTTACTTTTTAATTGTTTATATAAATTATCCCCTAAAAAATAAAAAGCTTCTAATACAAATAAATCAGAAAATGTTAATGGGTGATAATGCCAATTAGGTATCACGTACCATTGTACTAAAGCTAATATAATTAGTACTTCTATTATTGCTATTATCTTATTCATTATATTCTTATTAAAATATAAGGTATTGGTTTATGTTTAGCTACATGCAACAATTCAGACATAGTAAATCCTAATTCCATTGTTCCATGATAACCTTCTGTACTAAATACACTATACTCACTATTATCAAAAAATACAGCTACATCTTTATTATCTATATTTCCAGACCATTGTAAATCAGATTCATCAATATGTGTTGGTAAATACTTTAAAATTTCTTTATTCATTGTTTATAATTTTTATCTATTAATCCATACCATGTTAATACTCCTACAAGCCAATAAATATTTAAATCTGGAGAATATAATTCTACTTCTGAATCATTTATTGATAACTGAAATATTATTTTATATGTATGTTTATTTTCTAAATAACTTAAAGCACATTTATTATTTGTATAAACATCTTCTGAAAATTGTTTAAACCCATTTTTTAATAAAAATTCTTTAATTTGTTCCATTTAAAATCCCAATTTTTTATTTATATTTATATCTTTTATATTTAGACAAAAATCAATAATAGTATGTTTTATTTCATCGATTGATTTATTTAAACATTTTTCACATAAATCTTCAGATTCTTTTTCTGATAAATTACTATTAAATTTAGTAATTATTTCTTTTATCCATTTCTTATTTTCTTCTAAATTAGAAGATGCTTCTATTTTGTAAGATTTTCTAAACCTAGAAGGTCTTTCACATAGTGCTTTAGGAATATTATCAATATAATTTGTTGTTCCAATAAATAAACAATTATTTATAGAGTTAATACCATCCATAAAGTTTTTTAACAAACCTTCTGCATAAGAGCTATCTCTTATTATTTGATCTAATTCTTCAAAAATAAAAACAAATAAATTATTTTGTAATAACCTTAAATCTTTGCTTAAATTCATTATATTTTCAATATCTAAAATTGTATTTAAGGAAAAAACACAAGCATTTTTATTTTTTATAGTTTTACTTATTATATAATTTACAAAATTACTTTTACCGTAACCAGGTTTACCATATAATAAAACTCCTGATTTATATAACATATTAGTTTTTAAACAAAGATCTTCATAATCCTTACTTAAAAAGGTATTAATATAATCATCTAAATTATTAAATTCATCACAAGGCATTAAAGAAAAAACTTTAGGCATTTCATTCTTTTTAAAATTCTTAAATTGCCTGTGTATGTCATATTCAAGTGTATAAAAATTAGGTTGTAAAGTTTTAAAAGTGTCAAAAACTTCTGCATCATTTAACATTACTTTATTATCAGTGTAATTTATTATTGTTCTAATCATTGTAATTTTTTTTAATTTAATTGTTTTATTTTAAACAAAGTTTTATTTGTTTTTTTTTCTAAAATTATCATCTATTTCCTCCATTATATGTTTTAATTAAATGTTTAATTATATCTAGTTTACTTTTAAACTCTTTTCTTACAAATTTACCTAAGCTATTGGAAAAATACCAACAAAACATATCTTGTTTAATATAATTATAGTTACATCTTAAACAAACTATATTCCTACCTTTATCTGATTTTAATTGAAATGTTCTTTTATTTTTACTAAAACAAAATAAAGGTAGGGTTAGTTTACAGCTAAAACATTTTTTCATTTTAATTTATTTATATAATATCTACCTACAGTACCATTTAAAGTTGGAACTTCATAAATTTTATGTAAAAACATTTGTTTTAACTCTCCAAAAGACAAATTGTATTTATCAGGATAAAATTCTAAAATTTCTCTTCTAAATATTTGATTACCATACTTTTCAATTAATTGTTTAATCACTAAAGAGGAACTCCAATAGTTTTCCCAATCCATAGGTGTAACTACTTTTTTAAACTTTTTTCTATTATTACCTGTAGCTGCTTTCTCTTTTCTAGAGATTTTGGTTTTTCTTACAGAATTTAGTTGTTTTTTCCCAATATATATAGTTCCATTTTTGTAACCATCTATATCTTTAATTAGCCAAATTTTATAAGTAAATCCAAAACAATTTGGTAGTACTTTAATATCTTTTCCTTTATATCTCCAATTATTCCCCATAAAATTTATAATCTAATTTATATTGTTTTTTATCAGCTTCCTTTAATAAATCAGACATTCTATCTTTTAATTCTTTAGTTTTATCCTCAATTTGTTGTTGTGTAATACCAAATTCTTTTAATAAAGATAAAACATCTGATTTATCTAATAAAGCTATTTTTCTTTCTAATGTCATAATTTTTTTTTTGCTTTTTCAATTGGTGTCATAAATTTAATTAAAAATTTTATAATATAATATAAATAGCAATGGTAAAATTATAAAACAAATCACTGCTACCAATCCCCTTTCAGCAGAATCTTCTCTGTCTTGAATTATCATTTTAGCCATTAAATCTCTTCTTTTTTGTTCTTTTTTTTCTTGTGACATTATGAAAGAGTTTGTAAGTTATTAAAATTAAAGAATTTAAATAAATATTCAGAAAGTTGTAAATAAGAATATAAATCATATCTAAACATACATTCTTTAGAACCTATGCCTTGTTCTTGAAAACAAATACCTTTGTATTTTGATGTTTTATTCATTATATTCAAGTGAATTTCTAATAAATTTTCTAACTCTTTTTCTAAAATATCCCATAAATCATCAGATTTAAACCATTCATTAATTCCTTTTTGTATAGTTAAAGGAAATACATTTTGACATTCTCTAATTATTAATTGTGGTCTATAACCTTCTAATTTACTATTCTCAGCAAATACAAATAAATATTCAGGGTTTTCCTCTACTAATTTAGTAGACAATTGATTTCTAATCACTTTTATATTTTTATTACTTATAGTGTGATTAATTTCTAAGTATTCTTTATGCTTTATCATATAAATCTTTTTAATAATTGATATTCTATTTCTGTAATTTCTCTCCAGCAATTAATTGAAACATGTACTAAACCACCTAAATGATAATACCCTTCATCTTCAAATTTTGGTTTACAATTATAAGAATCATACCATGTTTTAGCAATATCATCAGCTAATTTAGCTATTGATTTTCTACTATCTAGCTCTCTAACTATTGGTAAATAGTATTCTTGTTCTCCGTTCATTTCTGTAACTGAAATGAAATAATATTTATTCCCAGCCATATAATATTTGTTTTAATTCTTTTTGATTTCTTTTAGATAATGCTTCTATTAATAAATCTTTTATATATTGTTGACTATCATACTGATTTTCCATTAAATCATGAACAACATCTAATATTAATTTAGATTTATTTTCTTTTCTTTTTTCAGCTATTTGATTCATAACTTTCTAATATTGTTTTTAGATAAATCATTAATTTGTTTTTCGCAATAATCAATATCAAAAGTAGATTGACAAATATCTAAACATTCTTTTATAGTTTGTTCTCTTACTATTTTCATGCATGTTTCAGCAAATTCTATTTCATTAGTTTTAGATAAATAATAATTATTTTCCCAGTAATATTTTTCATCTACCTCATTCATTATTTCTTCAAATGTTTTTTGCATAATTTTTAATTAAAAAACAGCCTACAAATATAATAATCTGTAGGCTGTATTTGGTTATTGTTTAATTAATTTTAACAATTCTATTTTGTAAATATTGTTGCATTAATAAAAGTTCATTATAATTCATAGAAGTTACATCATCTGTAACAGAGAATTTATCTAATGTTTTAGCTTCTAAAGATGCTTTAATATCTGCTAAAGTTAATTGCTCGTACTCTCCATCAAAATGAGCTAAATCTGGAATATCATTTTCATTATCTATTTTACAACAAATAAACATTTCTGTTACTCCAATTTTGCCTTCACTAGCTGTTCTCATCTTAGCAGCATTCATAGGATTTACTAAAACGCATACAGAAGTATTTCCAAAACTACTGTAGTCATAGGCATGTTCCCCAGCAGTTAAGTGTAAGAATCCACCGCATGAACCATTCATATTTTTATCAATATCTTCTTCTCTAATACGATAGATGCTGCCCAAAGAAATTTTGTAAGTTTTTGTGTGGTTATCTGTGTATGTATTAGATGTTTCTTTAGATAAGTTTTGATATAAATCATGCAAACAACCTAAATTTTTAGCAAAAGCATCACCACCGTTTACTGTTAATTTAGTAAAATAGTTGCCATTATCTTCATATACAGTGTAATGTTTTGGAGATTTTTTGTTCCCTTTTATTCTAAAATATTCTTTAGAAATATATTCTATATAACTTTTATCTTTTTTACCTGTAGAAACAATATTTCTAAACATGACAAGGTTTCCTGATGTACTCATCTTCACATTGAATTTTTTGATATAATCCATTAGATTATTTCTAGATTCTTCTATAGGATTACTTAATAATTTCCAAGTAAAAGCTTTCATTGTTTCATATTGTTCTTCATATTGATAAAACTTTTTTGTTCCTTGGTAAATATCTAATTTATCAAGTAATTCTACAAATACCATAACAATAGATTTAGGTATAGCTAATGATTTCACATTTTTAAAGTAAACTTCATTTCCTACTACATCAAAATCTTCATTATCTTCAAATACATCTAAATGTTGTTCTACTATTAATTCTTCATTGTCTTTTGTTATTTCTACTTTTGGTGCTAAAATTTGAGTAATTTCTTGATAACTACCTGTTTTTAACTGTTGTCTAATTTCTTCAGTCATATTATCTACAGTTCCTGTAATAATATCTTCACCTACTATTACTTGACAATGTTTAGAAGTAGCATCATAAATAATTTTATTTAATTTTGTTAATTCTCTTACAAAATCTTTGTAAGATTCTACTACTGCTTTTTCTTTAGGTTTTCTACCTATAACATAGTCAAATGCTTTGCTAAAAATGTTTTTGTTTTCCATTATAATGTTTGTTTTTGTTTATAATTGTTATTGTAATAATCTATTTCTATTTTATGAAAATGGGTAAATCTTTCTTTTAATTGTTCTGTGGCTACTATAACTTGCTCTGATTTAGTTCTATATTCTTTAATAATTCTTTTAAAATTTCTAATATTATTTGTATTATCAGTATGCCACTCAGTACCTTCATTTAGTAATATTACAGCTTTTGGTGTAATTCTAGCTATAATATAAAGATGAAAATCACCTGCTCTGGGTTTTACCACTATATCTCCAGCTTTTATTTCATTTCCTAAATAATCTTTCATTTTTCTTTTAATTTTTAAAAAGTAAAGATATAACCTGACTAATTATTTAAAATAGACAAGTTATACCCTTACTATAATTTATGCCATGATTTCTTCTGGTTCTTGTAATTCTACTTTTTCTTTTTCTACAAATTGAATTTCCAAACCTTCTGGAAGTTGTTTATTTGTGATAAATTTATGATACATAATTTGAGTGATTAAAGAATTCATTTCTTTTGTAGTTTCTTTAGTCCAATAACTATTAGGATTTTTTAATAAAGATACAAAACTATATTTATCTATATTAGTTTTTACTCTTTGATAAACATCCCAAAGTTCAAAATCATATAAATTTTGTTCTTTTGCAACAGATTTCATTGATTCTAATACTTCATTATCTTTAATTTGTCTTCCATTTTTACTTGTGTATTTTCTTAAAGTGTTAATATCATTATCAAATGGTTCAACACAATTTTTGATAATACTCATACCTTCTTTTTCTAAAATTGTTTCATATTGCTCTATTGTATTTGCAAATAATTGACTAGTTACTATTCTTTTGAAAAATTTACTATCCATAAATTGTTTATAATTATAAAATTGTTTAATATTTGTTACTTTTTTAATTTCTTGTTTTCCTATAAAACATACTTTTACTTTTTGTCTTAATAAATCGTATAAATTAGAAGCTAATTGTTTATCGGTATCTTCTGTAAAATATAAATTAATACATTTTTCTTTATACAAATTAGTTAAAGGTATAGCTTTCTTCTCAAACATATATCCAATACCAATTTCTTTACTTCTACAATAAGAAATAGTTATATCCCCTTTTTGTTTATCTAAAGTTTTGTAATTCCCAGAATAATACCCAGATTTTCTGTTAGCTTTTTGTTCTTCTTTATAATCTTCTACAAATTTAATATATTCTGGGGTTTCTTGAACACCTGTAAAATTAGGAATTGTAGAAATAAACTCATTTTCAAATCTTTGCCAATCTTGAATAATTGTTCTCCATTTGTCTTTTGACCAATTATATAATTTACAAATATCCATATAAGAAGTGGAACCAAATAATTTTAATTTTTTACTTCTTTTTAAAACAATTAATTCTTTTCTTGGGAATTTGTTAATTAAATATTGTTTTAAATGAATAGTTGGTACACCTTCACAAATTACAAATTGGTATCTTGAATTATTAAAATTAGTGTATCTTTTATCATAACATCTTTTAGTTGACCAAGTTCTACCATTATATTTAGCAATTTGTTGATATTCCTCAAACATATCAGATTTTCTAGAAGTAAACCATTTCAAAGGCTGTAAATTACTATACCCTTTTACTTTCCAATCTACTAATTGAATATCACTATATTTAGTAATATCTTTTACATTAAAAGTTTTATTAGTTATAGTAACTTGTTTATTATCATACTCTAATTGATCATAAATCTCTCTAATGGTATCAAATTCTTTATTATTTTCTTCATTGTATTTATTTACAAACCATGAAGCAATTTCTTTGATTTTAGAGAGGATTAATTCTTTAGTTGCTTTAGAATATTGTAATGATTCTCTATTAAATTCTGGAGTTACCCCAGAGTCAATAGCTATTTTAATAGCTACAGGTAAATAAATTTTATCTGTTTTTAAAACATCCCAATCAATAGGGTAATTACAATTATTAAAAGATATATGTAATTTTTCTTCTGGGTTAATTTCTGACCAAATAAATAAATCATTCTCAAATAATTTAGCGTTTTTATAATCAAATGTATCTCCTTCAATTTGAATCAATGCTGTTGGAAAATAACATAATTGAGTTTTAATAGCTTCTTTAAAAGAAGAAAAATCATATCTGTCTACAGGAACTTTAATAGTTACCCCATTACTTTCTGTAGTAGGTTTTTCATAAATTTCTGTACATTCAGGGAATTCTTCACCTTTATATATTAGAAATTTACACTCAACCCCATTTTTTCTTGTAATTACTTCAAAAGAATTAGTATAGGATAATGCAGCTTTGCAACCCATACCCATACCACCAATTAAAAATGGTTTATTTCTTTTAGTAGATTCACCGATACCTAAATAATATTTATAAAACTCTTCTTTAGACATACCCAATCCAAAATCTTGAGTTTCTAAAGTATAGTTATAAGTATCATTTTTATATAATTTTACTAAAATAGGAGTTTCAATATTGCCATTTTCATAATGGCTATCCCAATGATTAGAAAAATTTTCTCTTACAATACTTTTAGCTGGATATTTATAAGTTTCTGTTAAAACTTTAATAATATGGCTTTGAGTTTCTTGTGATAAAGAAATATTCATTTGCTTTGAATCTTCAATACCTTCTATTTGAATATCTCTACTATTTGCTTGATTTAATATCATCTTTAAAATAATGTTTTTTCTTGTTTAATTTCTGGTTTGTGATTAATGTTTATCCATGAGCCATCCCATTCTATACCATTAAGATAATGTATACTTTTTTTAGTAGTAATATGGGCTCCTAATCCATTTAACCTATCTTTTGTAGTAGCTGATAAAGGATAGTTACCATTAGAAATCCATATTTCCATATTTACCCATTTAGCTATACAATTACCAAAAAGAAATAATTTATCCCCTGTTGATTCTGTATTTGTTATTTTTTTAGCTTTCCCTAACAAAAAAGCATCTATTACTGGTCTTATTGATTTTCTGCACATCTTTTAATTTGATTTTCTAATATTTCGTATAAATTTAATTTACAATTTTCTAATTCAGCTTTATTATTAAGCCAATCAAAAAATTCTAATAAAGTACCTTGTACTTGTTGTATATCTTCTATAGTATAATATTCATCTACATCAGGTTCTTCTTGAAAACCTAAATAATCTCTTATACCTTTTTCAGCAGGATAATATGTGAATTTTACTTTAATTACTACATTATCTTTTAATTGTAAATAAGTTTCTTGTGATTTGCTCATATTCTTTTAATTTTAAAATGGTAATTCATCTTGCCAATCTATATATTGGTTATTATTATCTTTTAATAGTTGTTCTACTTTAGTAAATACTTTTTGAGTATTCCATAATTGATTTTTTCTTGCTGCATAACTAGGATGTTCAATTTCAAATACAGCATTAGTTTTTTCATTACAATACTGTTTTAATACTTGAGCATCTTTACCAATCAATATAATTGGAACTCCAAATCCACTAATTATACCTAAAAACTCTTTCCAAAAGAAATCAAATTTACCTAATAAAGAACCTGTTTTATATAATTGACAAGCTAAAGCTCTATTACCTAATAATACACCTTGATTAGCTAAAAAGGTTAAATCATTTTTATGTTCTAATTGAATCCCTAAATCTTCAGATAATCCATCCCAAAAATATTCTAGGGATGGTTGACATTTTTTATCAGGACTATAACTATTACTAAAAGCTATACCATCAGCATGAAAATCACCGTTAGCATATATTCCAGGGTAACTATCAAAACCAATAATAACTAACTTTAGCTCATTAGGTGGACATTCTTTTAAAAATTTCCATAAATCAGAAGATTTAGGAGTTATTTTTATACCTTTTGCTGACATTTCTTTCATTTCTTGGTATAATTCATACATTTCTGGTTTTTCAAAAATGTATTTAACCCTACCCCACCATTCTCCCATTAAAGGTTGAAATTTGTCTAAATCTAATTTCATAATTCTTTTATTTTTGTTTTAAAATGATTTATTACTGGTTCTATACCTTCTAATGCTACCCAATCTGCAAAATCTGTAGCTTTATTTTCTAAAAGATAATCAGGAGGATTAATATGCCTTGCACTTAAATAATCACAAATAGCAAAACTTGCCAACTTTCCAGGCTGATCTTGGTCTAAAGCCACATATAAATTCTTAATATTTTGTTTTAAAAACTCTACATTTTCTTTAGAAATAGCTGTAACATTTTCAGCTTGAATTACACAAACACATTTAGTTATATATTTGCTAATAATAGCAGCGTCTTTAATAGATTTAGTTAAAATACCTACATTACACCCTTTCATATTATTTAATCCATGTATATAAGTAAAAGGTATAGTAGATTTCCATTTATCTTCTTTAGATCTATTAGGAAAATATACTTTATTATAAGCACCTACATTGTAGAATAATCCTAATTCATCTTTATGTACTACCATTTTTCTTTTATTTATCCAATAATCTTTTAATGGATATGCTTTAGTATCTTCACAAAATTGTAAATCTTTAGGTTCTAAAGTATATTTTTTAAGATATTCTATATGATAACCCTGCCATTCTGTAAAAGGGGCACACTGAATAATATTTGTATGAGATTTAATTTTATCTACTTTAGGTAAATTTTGAATAACCCTGGTGAAATCTTTATTTTTATTTAATATACCAAAATCTTGAGCTATTTTTTCTAAAGCTTTTTCAAATGTTATATTAAACATCTGTTGTACAAAAGAAAAACAATCACCTTGGTTATTACTATTAAAACATTTAAAGATTAATTCACCATTTTTATCCCCTATTATCATAGATGGATTATTATCTCTGTTTACAAATGGATTTCTACACCTTCTGTTTATTTTCCATTCATAAGGCATGTAATAACTGAATATATTTAAAGGGCTTATTTTACTTAATATAAAATCTTTTGTTATCGGTTGTTTTTGTAAGTTGATATTCATAAGTAAATAAAAAAGGCACCCATTTCTGAGTGCCTTAATTTAATGATTAATAATCTGCTGAACCTGAATCAACTACAGCAGCATTAGTAGCTACTGGATTTTTACTTGGGTCATAATTAGTAATAGGTTCAAAGAAATAATGAATTTTAGATGCTAATCCATATTGAGCATCATTTACATCTTTTGTAAATTGTTTTAAATCATAATCCCCTTTACCTGTTAAATTACTAACAACAGTAACAGCATCTGGTTTAGTACTAAAATTAGTTAATCTGGAATATTCAGAACCTTTTAAGAAATATCTATTAGATACTACTTGCATATCTTCTGTTGATCCATCTTCTTTAATTTTTTGTTTTACACCGAAAGTACCAATTACTGTTAAGTTAGCAATGGATTCTTCTTTTAAAAGATTGTTTAATTCAGAGAAATTACCTGCAAATAATTTATTTGTATCTACAAATAAACTACTTGCTGCATAACCATCTTCACCAACCATAAATCTATTTAATGGAATCCAAGCTTTTAAAAAGCTATAAAACTCTTTTTCACCCATTAAAGCTGGTCTACATTTCATTCTAACTTCTCCTTCATTACCATTTTTATCTTTCATTTTCATAGCTACCATACTATCTCTTAAACTTTCAAAGTCTTGAGCATAAGATGTAGCACCAAATTGATTAATAAAGCATTTCTGACCTTTAGAAGAAATTTCTTCATGTTGTTTTAATGTAAAGAAAATTGGATGAATTGTATTTGTTTTTTGTTCTTGTACATATACCCAAATGTTAACAGAATCAACAGTTTTTGTTTCTTCTCCTACTTTAATTTCCATTTGTTTTACATACTCTCTGTCTTTTGCATCTTCTTTTACTTCACCACCATAGATTTTAGCTAATTCTTCCTTGTTAGGACTAAATGCTAATACTTTTAGTAAACCATTACCTACTAATAACTGTTTTTGACTACTGTTTTGTTCATTTAAATTAATGTTCATGTTTGCTTAAAATTTATATTTGTTTTTGTTTAATTTTTAATTTGCTCCCTCTTCTTTATAATTTTTAAGCTTTTTTCTTTTTATTTAAATTTCCATATGTATCCTTTGTGAAAAGGTCTTTTATTATTACAACAAAGACTAATTTTACTAATTTGGAAACCATTTTTTCCTGCTTCAGTAATACTATCCCATTCTTTAATAGGATTAAAATTTTTATCTAATTGAATTACTTTTTTAGATAACTTATCTTTTAATCTTTTATAACCTGGTGAATCTTTATTTTTCTTTATCCCTTTAACCCTTTTCATTAAAGTTTCTATAGGAACTTTTCTACCTTTCAATTTGTTACTAATTTTTAGTTTGATTTCTTCTGTTTTAAGACAGTTTAAACCCCCTTCTCCACCATCTGTAAGGTTACAGAGAGTACCTGTTCCTAAATCCTTTCTCCCATATAATTTAATAAAATATTTTTCCTTTTCTTTTATAAACTCATAATCATTTGATTCAATTAAAATTTCTATTTTGTAAGAAGTTTTATTATAAATCTTTTTCCATAAATCATTTCTATATTTTTTATCATAAGATCTTTTATAATTACTCTTCCATTTTTTAATAGAATCTTTAGTACCAATACCTATATAAAAAGGTTCATATTTATCTAACCTAATGTGTCTATAAACATAATGTTTACCATTTAAAATTATCATAAAACAAAAATAGGCATAAATCTAATTGGTAGTACGAGTACACAAATAGAAATATGCCTAATAATAAGTTAATAATGTAGATCTCGTACTTCTACACTATAATATAATCATTGTTTTTGATAATTCCAAATTATTTGTTTAACATTTATAGATACTATCCCAAAATGTTTTTACTTTACCTGTTTCTTTATTTTTTTCAGAAATTAAAATCTTACCTTGTAAATGTGGTGCTCTACTTCCTGCAATAATAGAATCATTAGCTACTTCAAAATTAAGGTATCTTTTATTATCTTCAGCTATTAATTTAGCTAAAGAAGTCACTTTAGCTGCAAAAATAGTTTTTAATTTACCAGTTAAAAATAACTCTGAACCTGCTACTTCTTCTCTACCACCATCTCTAATTAATTTATCAGCCACATGTGCCGCATAAATTCTATAAGGAGCTATTTGTCTAAATATTTCAATTTGTTGTAAAAACCAATCTCTAGTCCATTTATATCCACCGCCATCTTTAAGATATTCTACAACAGATACAAAACCAGGGTCTGAATATTTTAATTTTACCCCATCTTTTCTATTAAAATTCTTACCCATTACTGAATCCATAAATAAATATGTACCTCCAATATCAGATAATTTATCTAAATCAGATAAACCATCAATAATTAAATAGTCATATTTTCCTTTATTTTCCAATAAAAGATTTCTAATCTTAGTATAATTAGTAAAAGCTTCTTCAATAGTAGTTTCATGGCTAGTATAAATACTCATTTTTCTTGCTGGTATGTATTCATAACCACCTTTTTCTAAATCTAAAACTAACCCATTGTAACTTTCTGTAAAAGCACCTAAAATAGTCCCTTTACCCATTTTTGGCTGTGAAATTACAACTAAATCCCTTGGAGCACAAGCATCAGCTTTTGTTATTTCCGTTGGTAAGGCAAAATCTGTTCTTTGTTTTTCACTCATATATTATTTATTGTTTGTTTAATTTGTTTCTATTTCTATTATTCTTATGTAACTATTATCAGAACATAAATGACTATTATTATATGTTTCTTGGAAACTTTCTAATGTATATACATATCCTTGATATTCAGCCTCTTCCATAAATAGTTCATTTGATTCTAATATTCTTGATAATTCTTTTTCTGTTTCAATTTGTATTTCATCTAAATTAATTAGATATACTCTTGTTTCTTTCATAATGTATCATTTATATCACTATATGCTCTTAAACTAGTAAATGTAAGTAGTATTGCAAAAATTAAAGATTCCCATGTAAAATGTGTAAATACTTTTTCCCAATCATTAATAGCTAAATATCCCCCAATTAATGCAAAAGGTATATTCCATATAAATTTTCTTGTTTGTCTATTCATTTTTATTTATTTTAAAAAATTCTCAAATAAGTATTATTTCTTGTTAATGAATATGCACTATCGTTGAGTAATCCAATAAATTCAAGTTTAGTGTAAACTTGACCATCTTCTTCAACTAATTTTACAAAATCATCATCTGATAACTTTTGTAAATCTATTGTTTCACCTACACCCCAAGGATTTATAACATAAAATTTTATTTCTTCTATACTATTTAAATTCATTTTTTATTTAATTAATGCTTCCTGTAAAGATAGAAGTTTTTTTGGTTTGTTTTCTAAAAAATAACTATGATTAATTATAGATTTATATTGTTCTTCAGTCATTTCTTGTGGTTTAGCTGGCATTGTTTTAATGATACCTGTCTGTGGCATAAAAGAAACTCCAACATTAATACCATCCCCATCAAAAGATGATTTTAAAATATGCAAACTTCTATAATATTTGTAACCTTTTTCATCTCTTAATTTGTTTAATTCATAACCTAATAAATCAGTTTTTATATCAGAAGTTACATATCTAAAGGGTTCAAAAATTGCAATAACAACATCAGCATCTCTAGCTAACTCAGAAGTATCTGCTATATCTGCTAATTTAGGTTTTAAATCATTTAATTTCAATCTATCAGAAGAAGAAACTTGTCTTGATAATTGCTGAATATTTACAGGACTAAACCCATAATGATCTCTGGCTTTTCTCATTGTCATAGAATATTTATCTAATCTTTGCTTTTTAACACCAGTTTCATCTTTTTCTGGATCCAATACACCAACATAATCTGTAACAATTAATACAATATGATTAGGGTGTGTTGGTTCATATTTACCTTTCTCTAAAATACCTTCTTTTCTTGGAATAATTTTACCATGTTTTTTGGCAAATTGTTCTAGATAAACTGAAATACCAGTTGGATTATGTGTACCTTCAATAGCTATAAAAGTATCATCTTTTTCCCATTCATCAAAAATCTGAGCATAAAATTTAACCATTTCATACTCTTCTTTAGTTAATCTGTCTACTACTGATTTTTGTAATTCCTGAGACCAAGTTCTTTTTCTACCTAATATTTTTTTAACAGGGATTAGTATACCTGTATTTAAAAATATCATTCTTGATACCCATTTAGCACTATACATATACATTTTCCTTTCCATACCAAAATAAATAATACTTAATTTAATATCATCTGATTTGTTAATAGCATACCAATCTAAAGTATTTAATATTAAATCCTGAGCAAAAGTTGATTTACCTCCACCAGTATCTGCTACTAATAAATAGTTAGTATTTTTACTAACTTCTAAATAATCATCTAATTTAGCTACAGGAAAAGGTATTGCACCATTTCTACCAATTAAACCATTATCTACTTCTTTGATTAAATCTGTATATAAACTCATAGTGTTAATTCATTATTTGTATCTATCTCTCCTAATTTAATTTCTTCTATATTTTCCATATCACTAGCTAATTGAGAAACATTATTTTTAGAAATGTAGTAAATTAATAAAGGTACATAATTGAATTGTTCCTTTACAGCCCTCTCACAATGCAAAAGTAGTAAATTTTGAATCTTTTGTACATCTTTTAACTTGTACTTAACACTTACTTTATTTAAACCAAGTGTTAAATCTTTCTCAGAAGGTATAAAATTCCATTTATTTTGTACACGATAATTAGTTTTACCAGTTAACTCTTTCAGTCTATTTTGTAATTTACTATGAATACCTGTAAAATCTAATTTTTCTTTTTTTGGTTTAAGAGATTGAATAAAAGCTAATAATTCTTTGGTATAAATTGCAGTTCCAGCAACCATTTGAACTTGATGAAATTTCACCCAATCTTCTATTTTTTCTAAATCAGTCATTATACATTAGTTAAATAAGTATTATAAATACTTTTAAATGAATTTGTTGTACTATATTCTGTGTAACTTCCTGTTGGTTTTAATTTCAAAATTGAAAAATTAATTTGATTCATTTGAAATTGTATTTGATCTTTTGGAATACTAAACTGTAAAGATTGATAAATCACCAATAAATTATTTGAATTATTAGGATCTTCTCCATTACAAAAAGCATTTGTCATTATATTATAATTAAATTCTCCACCATTTAAAAATAGTGTAAAATTTCCTGTGTTTTGAAATACTGTTGTCATATTATTTATTTTTTATTTAAAATTGTTCCCATCCACATACATAAGAATATATAAACTACTAATATTCCTATTAATGGTGTCACTAATATATTTTTGATATAGCACCACAATGGGTACTTACATGTTTTACAAAGTGTCATAATTTAATCTTTTGATTTACCGCATATTTTACAGAATAAGTTCATTTATTTAAAATTTTGTACCATATCTTGTTAATCAACCATCTAGTTAATTCCCATAATATGATTGTTAGTAATATTGTTTTAATCATTTTCAAATTCTTTTTTAAGTTTTAGATATTCTAATCTTCTTTTTTCTGTTCGTTCTTTTTTAAGATTTTCTAAATGATTTCTAAACTGTTGTTTTTCTTCCTCTGTTTGTTCTCTGTATTGAGAAATTCTTAAATAAGTTTCACCTTCTACCCAACCGTTAGAACCATAATCTCCTTGATTTACATTAATCATAATATCGTTTCCAGAAACTAATAATTCATTAGGAATATCAGATATTGGAATACTTAATCTTTCACCATTGTATCTTTTTTCAAATAATATTTTAGTTATTTTCATAAGTTTATTTCTTTAAAATATAATTCAAATATTTCTTCTTTTAATTCTTTTTCTCTATTTAACATTTCACCTAACCCTAAAGGTTTTAATTCATTACTACTCCAATGTCCAATATCAAAAGAATGGTCTATAACATCTTTTACAATAGGTTCTAATGGTTTAAGTTTAGATTGGATTCTATATATTTTTTGTCGTAAAGTTTTAAAATCAGTATCTCCATTGTGAACTCTATCACAAATGTCAAATAAATCTAACATTGCATCAGTTTCTATTACTGATAAATCTTTTATTTTCATGGCGTTAAAATTATAAAGGGTAAATATTTTTTAATTTCTTCATCAGTTTTAATTTGGTCATATATTGTACCACAATCAATATTATTCACAATTTTATGGAAAATATTATTTAACCTAATAAAATATGTTTTAGCCAATATCAGCATATTAACAATTTTAATATTTTTTAAATCTTTTTCCCATTCTTTACAATCCATTAACCCAAATTCAACTATTAATTTCATAATTCGAGCACATTCCTTTTTATCAAATTCCTGTTCAAATTCAATAACTTTTTTCTCAAACATTTCAACAACTGAAATTAAGTTTTCTGAACAGTTTTTTGGAGTTAACGAAGATATTGATATATGAGTTTTTGATAAATCTTTTATTTTAGTCATTATTTTTAAATTTGAAATTTATAGCATTTATTACATTGGTATTTATATTCCCAACTTCCTATATCATACCCATTACAATCAATAAATGGATTCCATCTATATTGAGTATAAGTTAATCCATTATGTCCACAATATTTACATTTCATTTCTTTATTGGTTTAGGTGGTTCATAATCACGTTTTAAAAATTCTTGAAGTTTATACCAAAATGGGAATTGCATATCTTCATCATGTATAAATTTATCAATTATATCATCCCATGTTAATTTAGGTTCAGCTTTTGGAAATGGTATATTTTTTAAATCAGCATGAACAACTGCTGAATTTCTACCATAAACTACATTATTATTACAAATACACATAGGCATTCTACACTTTTCACAAAATGTTCCTACTATTTTATTATCTTTCATAATTAGTTTTGTTTAAGTAGTATTAAAACTTCTCCACTTAATCCTAAAGAAGTTATTAGTGATTGTAGTGATTCTTTTGCTGTCTTTCTATCACTTGACCAGTCAATATAGTTTAACCATGAATTATATGTAACTTGTTGTACTAATTTTTTACATTCTTTTTCACTTATATTAGATAAAGTGGATATTATTTTGTAATCCATTAATTCAATAAATGATTCTGATTCTTGAATTTCAATAGCATGAAAATCATGTGGACTTGTCTGGTATCTTACAACAGAATAAGGAATATCATCTACATCAAACAAATCATCTTTATCAACTTTTGTAAATTGCCATTGAGTAGGATTGTTTTCTACTTCAACAAAGATATATTCTATATTATCTATTTTATGTGTTGCTTGTTTCATATTTTACTTATTAAATAAATTAATAAACCTACTATTAGTATATTCAAAATATATACTATTCCATCCTTTTTAAACCAATATTCTTTCCAAAGATACATTGATGTATTTTCTTTTAATTCTACAAATCTTATCATAGTAGTATAAAATACTACAAATAATGTAAAGATTATATAAGCTATCATATTTTATTGTTTTTTATTAAAAAAAATAAGAGTTAGTTATGATTTTAGCTTTAACCCACTCTCAAATTGTTGAATCATTGATTAAAAAAGCAATATCCAACAGCTACATAGAATCAAGTGTACACCCTGTCTATGGTACTCAACGTGTGTTAATTTCTGTAATAAGAATACTATTCTTAAAAACATAAATCATTGACTATGTTGGTTCAATCTAATCGAATTTACTTAAAAAATCATAAGTATTTTGGAAAATCTTTTTTCATTTTTATTTATTTTGTTGTTAAAATAATGTTGTTTGAACTGTTTTAGGTTCTATTTCAGAGATAATTTCATTACATAATTGTATATAGAATTGATAATCAATTTTATATTCTGAAATAGGTTTATTTTCAATTTTGTTAACTATTGTTAATATACTTTCTTTTTCAATACCAATAGATTTAGGATTTAAATCTTTAACTGATAATTTTTTACCTTCAGTTTTTTTTTCTTTTATTCTTTCATTGGTAGCTTCTTCTTTTTCTATTTTATACATTTTACCACCAATTTTAGAAATAACCCATCTATTAATCTTTTGTAATTTAGTTTTAACAATGTTTAAACCTTCTACAGTATGTAATTCTACATTAAACTTATTAGTATCTACCTTTTGAGAACAAATAAAGTCAAATATATCTTGAGAGTCTTTTATTGTTTCTTCTATAGGTTTTGAGTTAATATAATAATTATTTAAAGCCTTTGCTATTATTGGGTAATAATAACCTTTATTTAAAGCTAATTCTGTTTGAAAATACTTACCTTTTTGTTTTGTTTTATCTTTTGTGTCTATAGATATATAGTTATTAACATCAAGTCTAATGTATTTTTTATAATAAGAATATTCACCTTCTACATTAACATCTTTAGCTATTTGATTACATATAGATTCATATAGCTCTTTTTGTTCATTTTTAACTATAGATAAAACACCATCGGTATTAACTGATATAACTTGTATGTTATTCATAATTAATTCTTCAACTAATTTAGCTAACCATAGCTGACCTGTTATAGTTACTTTTAACAAAGCTTTAATGTCTCTAAGCCAATAATATTCTGAACCTAATAAACCATAAATACTATTAATTACTATCTTTTTAACATCAGCATCTTTTTTTCTACCTGCTTTTTTATCTTCAATTCTTTCTAATGTTAATTTTTTAATAATGTCTATAAATTCAGCTTTTACATGTCTTGGTTTTACTTTATAATTAATCAATAAATTAGGATACCACGATGAAAAATCAAAATCTATTATATTTTTAGTATCATCTGATTTAAATATTCCTGGAGTATCTTGTGAATGACAACCACCTAAAGCAAATCTAATAATTAGGTTAGAAAGTATTAAATCATATTTTATTTTAGCTTTCTTTTCTTCTGTATCAATTTCAATTTCTGTTTTTTCTGTAATTAATTGTAATTTAAACCATTCTTTTAAATTTTGGAAAGGTTTAGTTTTAAATTCAATTTCTGGCATTAATTCTTTTAAATAAAACTCTTTATTAAAACTTCTCAAATCTTTAAATTCTTTTAGAGGTATTTTAGTAGCTTCTTCATAATATTTATTTAAAATGTTTTTTGCTATTGCTGTATCATTAGCATTCATTACATCAAGATTATATCTTTTAGATACATCTTTTCTTAATTCTAAATCAGGTTGTTTTTTCTCATATAATAAACAAGAAATTTCAACATCATTAAAGTTATAATTTAATACTTTATCAATTTCTTCTTTACTCAATATTGTGTCAGGATGAAAAGGTAGTTCTTCTACATTCCAATATTTAAGATTAACAGATATTTGTTTTAAACCAGCTCTATCTACAGTATTCATAATAGATAAAGTATCACAGGTTTTAAAACAACTAAATTTAAATAATTCTTGAATATCTTCATCCCATTTAGCATTTCTTTCTTTTTTAATAATTCTATCTGCTAATTTTTTTAATTTAAAACATATTTCATCCCAAGATTCATTAATTAATTTCTTCTTATGTTTTAAAATATAAGCTAATAATAAATTATCAAAATAGATTACATTATGACCTATATTTAAAGTGTTTTTAGTTTCAATCCATTCTACTATCTGTTTTATATCGTTTTGATATGGAGAAATAACAAATAATTCTTTTTTATCAGATTTATAATGTTTACAGGCTAATGAAAATAAATTTGGATAAACTTCTATATCAAATACTCTTTCTATCATTCTTTTATTTTTAGTTTTCACCACTAAGTTTGACTTTAGATAACATGTTTCATTATCAGTGGTGAAATAAGGTTATTTAATTTATTAAATCTTCACAAGATTGCATAAATAAATATATTTCATTCTCTTTACTGCCACCTTCTTCAATTTCATCTAACATTAGTTGATATAAAGATTGAACATCTTCTATAAATTCAGGGTGATCTTTAATAAATTTATTTTTAAATTCTTTTACTTGATTCATAATATTTGTTTGTTAAAAGGTGAAATAATCTTTCTGTAATGTGTTATAGCATTATCTCCATAAGCCCAAGAAGAAGTATTCCATACACAATACCATTGTTTTTCTGATTTTTCTGAAAACACTTCATATTTTCCATATTTATCTGGAAATGTAGTTCTATCTTCTTTGTTATACTTTGTCCACATATTTATATGTAATTTTAGATTTATCAAAATCTTGTAAACCATTTTCTATCCATCTAGTATCTAAAGTGTTATTTAATCCTATGATATGAATTTCTGCAAATTCCCCTTCTACATAGTTTAGACATCTGGCTAATCTTTGTGCAGCTTTGTTGTTACTAGAATAACAATGCAAAATTACACAAGATTTTAAATCTTTAAAAGTAACTCCAGCAGATAATTGTTTAACACAAGATAAATGATTTTTACCTAATTTAAATTCTTCTAAATTTTGTTCAGATTTTCTATTTTTACTATGATAGGAAAGGTAAGATAATTCATCACATTGTTTAGTAGTTTCTAAAAATATCAAAGATTTAGGTAAAGTTTGACAAATCTTTTTAAGATAATTAAATTTAGTAAGACTATTTTGGATACTTTGAATTAATTTTAACATATCCATAAAATTTTTTGTAGATTGATATTTATTATACCAAAAGTTAATTTTAGCTTTTTCACTCCAATATTTACCTGAAGATAACTTAATATCATTTTTACTGCTAGGTTCTAATAAATGAACTATAATTTTATAATCTTTATTGGTTTTACCAGTAGTATCATCTAATGTTTTTTTGTATCTTATAGGACAATAAGTATTTAAAAAAGCTAATTTTTCACCTTTATTAGGAGGAGTTCCTGTTAAACCAATTAATTTTTTAGGTAAATTAACAGCAATATAACTCCATTTATCAATGCTTACATCATGAATTTCATCCAGTATAACCAAATCATAATCATTTAGATTATGTTTATTTAAAGAAACATGTGTGGTAAATGTTACATGGTTAATATCAATATTAAATTTAATTGCATCTTCTTGCCAACCTAATAAAATAGATTTGTTTGGATAACTCACTAATACCTTATCATAGTTTTTAGCTAATCTTAAACCCACCTTTGTTTTGCCACTTCTCATTGGCAATACTAAACAAGCTTGATTATAAACTAATCCTATATCATAAGCTTCCTGTTGTATTTGTTCTCTAAAATCACCACTCATAATTATCTGGAGTTTTTTTATTTAATTTAAAGCCACAAAAGTAATTATTATCATTTACACTTTTACTAACATTGTATTCTACTTTATTAATTAATTGTTTTCTTTCTGCTTTCTTTTTAGATTTTTTGCTCATAATAGATATTTTATTAATTCTTTAGAAACATTATATTTTTTCATCAATTTAATAACTATAAAAATACTTTTAACTTTTGTTCTCATAATTATAAAATAAAAAAAAGACTGTATCTATATTATAACAAATACAGTCTTTTAAAAGTTTAATTAAGCATTTAAATCCGCTAAAATTGCTTCATAAGAAGCTAATTGTGTATTTTCATCAGCAATAGCATCTCCAATAGTTTTAATTTCTAATTTACAAGAATCAATACTATCTAAAGCATTTTCTCTTGTTTCAATATAAGCATCTAAATTAGATGCTACAGAAAATCTAACTGTTTCAAAGTTTTCTTCTGCCCTTGTTAATTTAATTTTAGCTCTTTTTAATTCACCTTCTAATTTTGGTAATTTAGAAGTTTTAATTAAAGAGATTTCAGTTTCACAATCAATGATTGCATCTTCTACAAATCTTTGAGCTTTTTCGATAGCTACATCCTTTTCTGTCTTGTTTAGACCTTTTACTACTGCTTGAACGAATTTACTTGTTTTTGTTGCCATTTTTACTTGTTTTTTGTTTTGTTTAAAAATTGTTTTCTATTTGATCTTAATTTAACTCTTTTTTGAACTATTGTTTCTTCTTTTTTAGTTCTGTTTTTAATTCTGACTTTATTCCAAGATTCTTGAAATTTTGGAACTGTCCATAATTTACTTAAATCAAGATGTTCATATTTATATTTACCATATTGAATTTGATTCCAAATACCATCACCTTGTTTACTATTTGTACCTTCTAAACAGATTTTAGCTATATTATCTTTATCAAATATAACATCTTCAAATTCTACTATTATTTGTTCTGGTAAAGAAACTATTTCTGCATATTTACCATTAAGATGAAGCCAACCATTTCCAGAATGTACTCCAAAATGAGATTTTTTTTTAATAATATATTCTTTAACTTCAAATACTCCGTTTACAGAACCTTTAGAAATATCATCATTATTACTATTGGCACATTTATATTTTGTACCAATAGGAAATTTCTTCTTACATTCTTCAAGAATATCTTTCATATTTGGTTTATTAAAGTTTTCAGCAAATTCTTTAAAACCTTCTGCTTTAAGATAAATTTTATCTGTATTTGATACTTCAAATCCTACTATACCATCTAATATTTTAAAAGATTTAATTGTTCTGTCACCAATAAAATAACAATTAAACTCTTTTTCCCAATGGGTGAAGTAATAATTTTTATCTTTTTCCGCCCAAGCATTAATAACTTTTCCATCTAATTTATCTCCTACTTTTAAACCATAAGCATCAGTAGCTAATAAATCATAGGTACTGATTTCATGCAATTTCTTACTTTCTTCTAAAGATATGTATTTGTTTAGTTTTATGCAACCCTCTAACCATTGTTGTTCTTCTAAATTTGCTTCTCTGATATTTGATTTACAATCCCAATCATTTATTTGCAAATATGTTTTATTAGGTCTAAGTCCAGGTGCATTTTTAAAACTACCGTTTTTAGTGCATTTTATTATTGCTAGTTTTTGATCTAAGTATTCTGCATAATAAATTTTATCTTTTATTAAGTCTTTTAATTCTAAAGCCATCTGTCTAAAATTTTAGTAAGTTCTTTAATAGAAATTAAACCTGTAGATGTATTAGTTCCTTCTTTTAGTTTAACTTCTGCTTTATTAATCTCATCTAATATTCTTGATTTTTTTCCTTCAAGAAATTGTTTAAGTTGTCTGTTGTCCATTTGTTATTTTATTATAATTATAAGCTTCTTGAAATACTTCGTCAAATGTTCCTTTACTATCTTCTGTTTTATGACAAGTACCACAAGGTATATATCCTTTATGGGTAGTTCTTAATCCTAATAAATGTACAAAAACAGGTTTTAGTTTTAATCCTGAAAGCCAATAATCTTTAAATTTTGGTTCAAATGTTTCAAAATTAAAAAATAAAGCTTCTTCAGATAATTCTGTACCTGTAGTATATTGACAAACTACTACATAATATTGGTAACAATGATTAAACTTATACATTCCTATAAAATAAGGTAATATTACTAATATTAATAAAATTGTTATTATCATTTTTGTTTTGGTTTAAGTTTTTGCAAGGGCACATCTAATCCATGTTTAATAATTAATTTATCTAAAGCTAATACAGCTTCTTCTAAAGGATTATTATCTAAAATAAATTTACCCAAATTGTCTCTATGTTTTTTTTGTATAAAACAACCTGTAGTATATTCTTTGTTATTTTTAGTAATTTTACCTATATAACCAAATCTACCACCTATCATTTTATATTTATATACGTAATTATATTCTGTTTTCATATTTTTAAATTTAAAATAAAAGAGCCTACATTTCTGTAAGCTCTGTTTATCCTTTCAAAACAACTGAAAAACAACTATTGAATAGTTATACCGTTAAACTTAAATGCTCCAAAATTAGGAACATGTTTAGGAAATTCCATAGTAAAATCTGTACTATTACCTTTCCAATTCTTTTTTGCTGTTAATATAGCAGCTTTTTCTTCATCACTTTTCTTAAATATTTCAAATGAAATTTTAGGACAAAATGTATTAATTTCTTTTATAATCTGTTGTCTTAATTGTTGATAATTTGGACTTGAGATTAAGTTCTCAAATGTCATTGGTTTTTCTTGATGTTGCTTTTTCATTTTATTGACAAATTAATTGTTTGTTTATTATTTCTAATTTTTCTTGATTTTTATTAATTGTAATTTCTTCTACTAAATGTATTTCTGCTAAAACATTTAATACTTTTGTTAAACTATCTAACATGGTTTTACCTGATTCAAAAGCTTTTTCTATTTTAGCTAAATCTTGCCAATTATAACCAGTACAATCAATATGAGATTTTATAACAGGGTTGGATTTATAAATGTCTTGAGCTTTTTGATAAATTCTTTGTTTTTTATTAGTTACAAATAATTGAACCCAAGTTTGATAACCATTACTCCTGTAATCAGGACTAATTGATTTTAAATAATCATGATTATAATTAGAAAAATTAGCAGCAATAATATTACCTACTGCACATTTTGTACAATCCTGTTTTTGAAAATTACCTGAATTATAAGCATCTAATATAATATCTACTGTTTTTTGATAAAGTTCTTTATTTTTCATTTTATTTAAAGTTTAACTAATTGTTTTGTATAATCTTTTGATTCTGAATATTTTCTATCTATGTTATAAGCATAATAACTTTGAAGACGTTTATAATCTTTAATACAATCTAAATAATTCCTATAGATAGCTACTTTATGTCCCAAACCATCATCATACCACCCTATCTGATATTGTGATTTACAAAAAGATATACCAAATAAATTATGATATTTAAGACAAAATTCAGATTTAAATCTTCCAGTTTCTAGTAAACAGGATTTATAAGCATATTCAGGGAATAACACACCTTCTTGAGTAAATATTCTAATAAGACAAGTATCTACTAATTGTATATTTTCTATTGTATCCTTTACAGGATGTTTTAATTTAGCTATTTTATGATGTAGAGGTTTAAAACTCAAAAGACTAATTAATAACACTCCTATAAATACATGTAATGTATATTTCTTTGGTTTATAAGCTTGTAGACATGTATGGCAATAACAAACATTAAATGGTTCTTTATAAAATACTTTTTTATGGTTGCACATAATTTTATTATTTAATTTTTTATTAAAGTTATTTCAGAATATAATAACATTATTAAAAATAATAATCTTAATAAATGGTATATACTATCCTTATTTCTTAAATATAATGTAACACTATTTGAAACATTTATATGAAAATCAAGTAATAAAAGAATAGTCCCTATAATACATATTATATTACATATATGTTGTATAATCATTTTATTTAATTTTTACAGATTAATGTTATTCCTAATACAGTGTTATACACATTAAATTCTTTATATAATTCACTATATTGTTTTCTTCTTTCTTCACATAGTTTATAATATGCGTAAATTGCTTTATCAATTGAATTCATAATTATTTAAATTTTAATGTATCACCAATTTTATAATTGCCTATAGGCATCCTAAATGTTACATCACTTTTATTAAAACCTACTTTATCAATATAATCTAAAGAAAATAAAGCAGTTTTAGTATTCACATCATAATCAGTAATATTAATAATTACAAAAGGGTATTTAGGATTAACTTGATTACAAGCTACAAATCCAATAGCTATTAAAGCTAATAATGTTAATTTTTTCATATTTCTATTAATGTATCTTTTAATAATATCATTGTTTTGATTTTAAAAAGTTTTCTGCTTTTGTGATTGTTTCTTCATTGTCTTGTGCATCATCGGGGGCTAAACCATAATCATCTGTAATGCTTTTTAACCTTTCAGTTAATTCTCTAATCAACTCCACCGCTTCTTGCTGATGAATCTTTTTGGCAATGTCGGATTTTACACCTGCATAAAATGACTGTGAAGCAATCTGTTCTTCAAATTGACTATCCTCATCATTACTCATATACTTGTCTGCATATTTTTCCGCAGCTTCTTCCAATTCTTGCTCAAGTTGTTTATTCATGTTATTTAATGTTTAGTTTTTCTTCTAAAATGTTTATGTATTTCAAAACGCTAATCGGAGTTTTTATATAATCTTCTTCTGAACCGTTAAACCATCCATAACCACCAACTTTAATTGGTTTAAAGTTATTTTGTTTTAAACATTTAGTTGTTCCTGATTCATCTGTACATGAGGCAAATATAATAATGCAAAAACAAATACCAATAATAATAATTAAAGCGTTTAAATAATTTTGTTTCATTTTTTATGTTGTTATTTTTAATAATTTAATGACATAAAGATAATTATGAATTGCCAAATTTACTTTACCACCTTAAAACAGCATTTGGATTGTTAGTGTTATGTTTATGAAATCTTGCACATTTACCTTTATGTGTGGTAGTACATGAAGCAAATATAATTACTATTGTAATAATTAATAATAAATTTTTCATTTAGCTAAGTTTTATTGTTTGTTAAATTGTTTAAAATACTTGATTATCAATACTTTAAGCTATAATTCTTAATTAATAGCTTTAAATATTAAAAATACTAAACCCAGTATAGAAATACCAGGTTTAGACTTATTAATTAAAATCCCATTTTATCTGCAAATGTTACTTCACAATTAATAGTAATGGGAAAATGGAAATCTTTTGGATCATCAAATTTAATTCCTTTGGCTAATTCTTTGAATAAATTCCATTCTTTAATGTCGTAGATAGTTATTTGTTTCATTGGTTGTTTGTTTTAATAAGCTATTGCAAATGTGTTGTCTTTAAATTGTCTAATAATTGAATTTTGAAGATTTTTTTGTTTTATAAAGTTTTTGGCAAAAGCTTCATTTAATAATAACTTAGTTTGAAATTGTTTACCTCTTACATGAACAGGTTTACCTTCTACTAAATTTTCTATTGATTTAGTAAAAACTTTAATATATTCATAGGAAGAATGTGATAGACTAACTCTGTTTCCTTTATCATCTATCGTATAATTTTTTTCTAAAGGGTATTTTTTTCTGTTTTCTAATAAAGCTTCATGTTGCTCTTGAGAACATACAGCAGAGATTTTAGACATTTTAAAACTTTCTCCTACAGTCATTTTAGATTTATCATAAAATGATGAACTGTCAATTAATTGTTGTTTCATATATATTGTTTTTGTTTTGTTTTGAAATTACACTTTTTACTTGGTTGGTATTCAGAAGGGTTGTGTATAACCTTAGCCAGTTATTTTTAATCTACAAAAAATCTTACATTCCACACCATACCTATTGGACTATATCTTATGAATTCTTTACCTCTATGTGAAACTTTTACACCTTCTTCACGTTCTAACTTATCAATAATATCCCAAGATGCTGTTGCATCAAATGTTTCAATGGTTTCATTAAAGGTGTCTTTTCCATTTTCTGCTGATGCTTTAATATTTGCAAGAATTCTATCATATTCTTTTTGAATAGCTTCTTCTCTTTTGTTTTTATTAACAGTTATAGGCATATTAAATAATTTAATTTAAATTTTTGTTAAAAAATTATAATGCAATAAAGCATTGTTAAAAAGAATCTTAATCAACAATACCATTACCATAGTACATATGAAAACGTGTTGATTCATTTAATGAATCATACCATTTTTGGTATTTTTCTTGAATAGATGTATCTTTAAATCTGTAGTAACTGCCATTACAATAACGTAGTCTATTGTTTTTGTCATAAAAATCTTTGAAGATTTCTTCTTCAGTACCCTCAACCTCAACTTCTTTTGTTATAATTGATGTCGTATCAACATAACGAAAACCACTTTCAGTTACAACAGTTTTGTTTGAAGGATTCCAATAATTTAAAATTACTTTCATTTTATAGTTTGTTTAATTGTTTAAAAAATTAATAAAAACAGCTCTACATATCCATAAGGATTTTCCTTAATCGTCATAGAGCTGTAATATTTCTACCATTACTGATAGAATTTTATGAATTGTAAAACGTACCTTTCAAACGTACCGCATTTATCTGATAGATTACTTGATAGATTACAATTCAAAGGACTTTCAACCTTGTTGATATACTTAAGGTGTTTCGCCTTTAACCTGTGGATTTTAGTAGGTATCAACTACATACAGTTTATGTATTATCCTGTATGGTTTTTCTTTAATTTCATTGAAAAAATGTGATTTTGTATTATATCGCAAATTTTTTAAGGGTTTGATTGGAGAGAAAATTTAAGTAGATTAGGAAATTAGAGTGTTAATCTGACACTCTCTCTGCCAAATTTACATAAACTTTCTGTCATTTTGTCACAACTTCACCTAAAATGAATGGCTCTACAGTTAAATATTACCTATAAGCACCTAGATTGGAAAGTTTTATTCAATTCTAGAAGCCTTCATTGTACCAATTATAACCTATTATTGGGTGAATTATAACATATATCAGCTATATTCTGTAAAGTGGGTGCGTAGAATACCCTTATTTTATGTCATAAAAGTGTAAAAATCCCCACAAAAACTCCTGATATTGGCAATATTCCTAAAATATGGGTGCGTAGAATAGCTATTAAAACCTACAATAGATAGTAAATCAAAAGAATAAAAGCCCTCAATTAAGAAGGCTTATTATTGTCCCAATCATTCCATAAACCTAATAAAGCTATAACAATAGCTAAAGTAAAACATGAAGTAATAAACATAACTTATTGATTTAGAGGTTGTTAATTAATTCTTTTTCAATTATCTCATAAGAATACTCTGGATCCAAATAACTTAAATGTAAAGAATATTCTTCATAAGAGTAAGCATTTGCACAAAGTCTATCACATTCTTCTTTAGTAGGTAGAACAGGTTTATGTTGTTCTCTTAATAATTCTATCCTACTTTGAGCTAATTCTTTAGAAGAGTATACCTCATCTATATATTTACCATGAGATTCATTGTCATGTCTATAACTTACTAATACTATAAATACTTTCATAAATTAAAAAATTTAAAAGATTAAGAAAAAGAAATTACTTTTTTTACTTCCAGGGTATTCAGAATGGTAAAGTAATAAAACATTAGCCCTTTAAAATTAATGAGTAGCTAAATTACACTGATATTTTTCAGAGTTTTTTAACAATTCAACTAAAACAGCTTGTAAAGCTTGAGGTCTTTCTTTGATAAAATCTATGTATTCAAACATATCATTAGTTTCAAATAAAACCTTGTTGTTTATAGTATATTGGTATTTCATAACTTATTGATTTTTAATTGGTTAAATAAAGATTAGTTGTAATACACATATTGCCTTACCATTTACACAACTCACAAGTCTAATGGACTTTATTTTTTTTGAGAGTTCAATGACGAATAAGGGTAATTCCCTATTTCAATAACAAGCATTGGCAATATAGTGGTTTCCACAAATGGTTAATTACTCCATTGAAGTGTTAGCATACCAGATTTATATAAATGTTAGCATCCGTAATCTAACTTGTATTCAAATATATATACCTATGTATTACAACTATTAGCTCCTATATATCAATACACTCAATATATAGGAAAAGACATTACGTATACATTAATTATATATTGTCAGCCTAATATAAAAAAGTGAGTAGACAAGGAATTATCTACCCACTCTGTATAGTCTAAGGGAAAATCATTGTTTCCCCTTGGTGCAAATTATGCACCAGCTAATTGACTTTCCATTTCTTTAGCTTTTGCAATGCGTTTAGCTAATGCATCTGCTAATGCTGTTCTTGCTTGTTTTCTACCTTCGTCAATAGTAGCTTCATCAGCTCCTGCAAGTTTTAATATCTTTGCATTAGTCAATTTGTTGCTACCAATAAAGTATGCATAATTGATTTTACCTGTAGTAGTGTCTTTGCTTACTACAATGTCTACATGTGCACCAACCACAATTTTTTCAATTGGGTTAAATTGGTTAATAAACACATTTGTAATTTTTGTGTCCGTTGAAGTAGTGTCTTGTAATTCTACTCGCAAGTAACTCCAAACTTCACCTGTTGTTTGGTTTACACCTGTAACTGGTGCTGCACTTAATACTTTAGTGATTTTGCAATCCACTCTGCCGATTTTGTTAAATCTGTTTTCCATTTTTCTTTGAATTTATTTGTTAATTAATTTTTATGTGTGGGGAACACCCCCACTCCTAAACTGACCCTGGGTCTCTTGAGGGGAGGGCAACTCACTGAATGGAACTCATACAACTTTTAAGATATTATAGTTAGGGGAGTATAAATCACACTATAATAAATATAGGGGTCATTTTGTGCCTTATAGGATTTAGGGGGTCTTATATTACTCAATAATCACAGTTTAGTGTGATATATGACTCATTATATATTTATTAGACATGTCTGATAATTTTAGCATTAAGTATTGTTTTATAATACCTTTTGCGAAATATTTCTTTAATTCAATTATTACCCATATCTTTGCTAATAAATATAAATATGAAAGATAAGAAAGTATTTTATCAACAAGAAATTATAAATAATAAACAGTATAGATGGTTATTTTATAATGAAGACTTAATTATTGAGATAATGGGTAGTGAAGAAAAACTAACTATTCCAAAACAATTAGCTAAAGAAATTGGTTGTTTTTATCTTAATGACCACTTTGACTTAATTAAAGATATTATGATAGATGAAGAAGGGACTATTAAAAAATTAAAACTAAATTCAAAACTTAAAATATGAAATACTATAACCCAGACTTAGAAGATATTAGAATAGGTTATTCTTGTGAAATAAAATCAAATGATAATTGGGATTTCTATGTTGTAGGGGAAGGTTATGAAAACATAACCATCAACAGGGCAATAAATGAAACTAAATTTGGAGGTATCAGAACACCCTATCTTACAAAAGAAGATATAGAATCTGAAAAGTGGAAATGGGATAGAACTTATAGTTGTTATATGAAAAATGATGTAAAACTTTGGTTAGAGGATAACCAAAAACTATCTTTAATGGTAGAACATGATTATCTATTTAATGGAGAATGTAAGTCTATTAATGAGTTTAAGTACATAACAGAAAAACTATTAAAAATAAAATGAGAATAATAATAAAAAAGGTATGGAGTAATAAATGGTATTACCCTAAAGCAACTATAGTTCAATATCAATTTATGGGTAAATGGTATAATTGTTTACCTACAAACTCTTATAAAAACTATTGTTACAGATTAAAATTAACTATAAAATAAACACTATTATATGTCAGAAACAGAACCAAGAGGAAAAAGAAAAGGGGAAATTAAAGCTATTAATGCAGTACAATTAGATGATTTTCAAAAAGAAGCTGTCAGAATGATTATGGAAAACCAGATAGTAATTATTTCTGGACCAGCAGGTAGTGGTAAATCTTTAGTATGTGCTAGTGCAGCTTTAAAACTTTTAAAGAATAAAGAAGTAAAAACTATTTTAAACACTAGGGCTGCAATTGAAGTGGGTAAATCCCTTGGATATTTGCCTGGAGAACTCCAGTCCAAATTTGACCCTTATATGGAAGCATTTGTAGAAAACCTAAATAAGTGTTGTATAAGTAAAGATGAAATACCTAATTTAGTAAAATCAGAACAAATTAAAGCTATGCCTGTTCAATTTATTAGAGGTAAAACAGTAGATGATATATTAATTGTTGAGGAAAGTCAAAATTTAACTAAAGCTGAAATGTTAGCTATTTTAACTAGATTAGGTAAAAATGGTAGAATAGTTATTAATGGAGATAATGAACAAAAGGATATTAAAGATGAATTTAATGGTTTATCTTATGCTATAGAATTATCTAAACATGTAGATGGTATAGCTTATACTAAATTACAAGGGCAGCATAGATCAGATTTAGTAAGTAAAATTTTAGCTTACGAACACCAAAAAAATAATTTAAAATAAATCAAATTTATTTATATCTTTGCTGAGAAATAATTTATTTAGTGAATTATTTGGAATTAACAAAAAAAATTATTAAATTGTATATATGAAGAAACAGGAAGTAAAAATAGACAAAACAAGACATGATAAAATGTTTGGTAAACAAGAAGCTATTTCTTTAGATGGAAAAAAGCATGATTTATCACAACCGACTATTAATTTAGAAGAGATGAAAAAAAATGTAGATAGTGCTACAGTTACAAAAGCAGGTTCAAAAGAAATTGAAATTGAACCTATATTAACTTATGTGTATCTTAAAGAAGAAGATAATGATGGATTTATAGCATCTGAAGGTGGTATTATTTTAGGTAGATCTGAAGAATCAGATTATAGAATAGGAACTACTATTTCAGTAGGTAAAGATGTTACACAAGTAACCCCTGGTACTAAATTTATGTACCATAAAGCAGCTATTCAATATTTAGAATGTTATGGTAAAAGTTTCCCTTTAATTATGGAAAAAAATATAATTTGTAAAATTAAACAATAAATATAAAAATGGAAAATCAAGAAGTAAACATGAATGAACAATCTAATGTTCATCCTCAAGTATTAGCACGTCAAGAAGCTTTGACTAAAGGGAGCCCTAAATCTAAAGAGTACAAAGCTAAATTGGAGTATGAAGTAGAAATCTTAGAATTAGAAGCACGTCATACAAGTGCTCAGTATAATTCTATGAGAGGTGCTTTAGAATTAAACAAATTACGTGAAGAGTTGGCTGCTATGCAAGCTCAAGCAGAAGGAATGAAACAAGCTCCACCTAAAAACTAAAATTATGAATATAGGGACATCAGTAGTATGTATAGATGATAAATTTGACATTAAACAGATGTCCCTAATTCCTAATAGACCAGTATTAAATGAAGTTTATATAGTTAGAGATACATTATTAACAAGAAATGGAAAAGCTATTCATTTAGAAGAAATAACTAATCCACCATTACATGATCAATTTCATGATGGCTCTTTTGAACCTTCATTTCATATTAGGAGATTTAGATTAGCAAAACCAGAAGAAATTAAACAACAAGAAGAATATGAACTATCAACTCTTGCAATATAAAGCTGAACTTAAAGCAGATCAATTACTAGAAATACTCCTTAGAGTTATAACTACAGGAACTAATATTCATTTAACAGATAATGAATATAAATTAGCTATTTATGTTATGAAACATGGGGCTTCTTTAGATGGGTTAAAAATAGCTGTTACTAATGGTATATTTCTTTCTTTAGCTTCAGTAAGAAACTCTTTGACTAATTTACATAAAGCAAATATATTAATTAGAGATAAGTCCAAAAAGTTAAGGGATGGTAGATTTGTATTTAATCAAAAATTAATTAAAGAAATTAATACACCAGGTATTCTGTTATCTTTAAAATTAAAAGCTGATGATTATAAAGTTTCATGAAAGATATAGTAAAATAGCAAAAGAAAATAACCTTGATCAAGAATTGATTGCTTCAGTAGCAGATACTATTTTTAGGCATTCTAGATCAAGATTAGAAAATTTTACTGAACTGAGATATGAAATTAAAGGTATAGGAACATGGAATTTAAGAGAAACAAAATTTATAGAATTTTATAAAGATGTATGGACTCTAATTAATAGAGGGTGGGAAAATGTAAGAAGAGCTTATTTTGAAGGTGGTAAATTAGAATGGTTGGAGATGATGAAAGATAAAGTATTAAAATTTAAAGAAGAAAGAAGTGAAATACAAAAAAGAAAAATCACATTAATAAAACAATATGCAGAACAAAATGCTAAACTTCCTGAAAAGTAACATTTATACTTTGTATTGGATATTTAATCCAGCAAGAACAGTTGATATTACTTGGAAAGGTATTGTGAATTATTTTAAAGCTTTGCATAGATCTTCTCAGGATTTTCATAAATTACCTGTTCATGTTCAGGAACAAATTATTTGGAGAAATAAAATCTCAAGGTGTTCTAATTTAGAGTATTGTTCCTATTGTGGATGCCCATCTCAAGAATTATTTTATGGTGATTTAGGATGTAAAGATCCTAATCCTTGTTTTCCTAACTTAATGTCTGATGATGAATGGTTAGCTTACATTAAAGATAAAAATATTAAACTATGAGAATTAGTTGTAATAATAATAATCAAAATATAGGAGTAGTTAAAAGAGGAACTACTAAAAGATTTTCTTTTAATATTACTAATGATTCAGATAAAATATTTAGTATCATTATTCAAAATGGTTGTGGGTGTACAGATTCTAAATTAGAATTGAATCCCATTCCTCCTGGAGAAACCACTAAATTAATTATTAATTTTGATGCTAATAAAAACTCTTTAGGTGGTCCTTGGGCTAAAGTAGTTCATCTATCTTATTTTGATTTAGATGAAAAAGAAAATAAAACATTAACAGTTAATTTTACAGTAACAGTAGAAGAATAATATTATGATACCAAAACATGAACAACCTTTAGAATCAGTCCAAATTCAATTTCCAGAAGATACTGTTGAATTTGATAAACATTTATTTATTGTAACTGATTTAAAACAATTAAGTCTTAATTATGATTTATCTGTAAATAGAGTTAAAAAATTATTAAGGTGTAAGGAAGATAGGATATTAAAAGAAATATATATTATAAGAGATACTCGTAATTTTTATGGGTTAAATACTTTTAGAGAAAAATTAAGATTTTTAATTTTTAAATTATATGAAAAAATTTGAAAATAATGTATTCCAAGATATTATTGAGTTACCTGTTATTTATAGTGTAACTAAATATAAAATGGACAAATCTACAAATACTCCTATTTTAGATGAACAAAATCAACCTATTCCTATTAAAGAAGTTGAGGTAGATATGAAACATAAATTTTTTAAGACTTGTATTTCTATAGTATCTCAAACTTTTGGCAGCAATATTAAACCAGATACTAAAACTTGTGAGATATTTGAATCAACATCTAATAAATCTTATAGAGTAAGAATGAGTTATTATAAATTGGCTAACTTGCTAAAGAAAGAAGATAAGCCTTTAAATCAAATAGGATTTAAATACAAATATAGAAAATAAATAAATAATAATATGTATATAAAAATGAAATGTAATTCTAGTTTACGTGGAAAACTATTTACTGGATTAAATAAAGAAGAAATAATTAAAGAATTTTTTACTGAACCATCTCAAGTTACTTTTGATATACAAAGAGGAGAGCTTGTTAAATATAACAAATTTACTTATAACTCAAATACTTTAATGAAAGAAGCTGAAGGTACTGGTATTTATATAGGAGATTTTGTATATCATACACCTAATTCAAAAAATAAATATGGTGTAATTTATAGTGAAATTCTTAGTAGATTTGAAGAAAATAAATAAAATGGAACAAAAAATTCAATTCTTTGAAGAAGAACATAAGTATATAAGAGAAGATGGGATAGAATATAAATCTGTTTCTGGTGTTATACATGATTTAGAACTTAAAAAAGATTGGGATGCTATTAGAAAGAAATATGCTAAAAAACATGGTGGTACACCTCAAGAATGGAAAGATAAATGGGAAAAGAAAGCTAAATTATCTACAGAAGCAGGGACAGCATTACATGAAGAATTAGAAGATGAGTTGTTATCTAAAGGTACATATATGTTTAATAATATTACTTGTAATGTAAAATTAACAGGTAAGAAATCAGAAACTAAATATTCTTTTCCTTTAATAGAATTAAAGGATAATTGGAGTTACCCAGAATTAATGATATATGATCATACATATAAAATATGTGGTCAATCTGATTTGGTTGTAATAGCAAATGAAACTATAAACATTTTAGATTACAAAACTGATAAAGCTATCAAAAGAAAAGCTTTTTCTACAGATTTTATAGAACCAGAAAAGTTATTGCCTCCAGTATCTCATCTTGATAATTGCAATTTCAACGTATATTCTTTAAAAATGTCTTTATATATGTATATGGTATGGAAACAAAATCCACATTTAAAGTGTGGTAAAATTATACTTATACATAAGGAAATAGAAAGAGATGTAGATGAAATACCTGTACTTTATGATGGAAAACCTAAAGTACTAAAAACAACAGAAATAGAACTTCCTTATTTAAGAAAAGAAGTAAAAGAAATATTAAAAAAATGCAAATAACAATTGATTTACCAGAGTTTAAATATCCCATAGGATATGAAATTACTAATTTTAAATCTAAATTAAAATTTAATATTGTTAATAGAAGATTTGATATTAATTTTGATAATCAATTTAATATGATTCATCAATATCCTTTACTATATGATATTAGATTAATAGTACCTAAAGATTACAAATTTGATTACATATCACAAGAAGATAAAGATTTTTTATTTGATGTAATTAAAAACCCCCATATTGATGGGGCAATTATAGATTATTTAAGTAGATATGATATAACTAGAATAACAGAATATACTATTGACGAGTATCTTGTAAAACAAGATTGTGTAGATATGTCTCTTAGTATAGGTGATCTTTGTGATAATTTTAATAGGAAAGAAGAGTGTTCTCCTTTATATAATGAATGGGTAGAATATAAACATGTTTGTTCAGAGTTTAAATTTTTATATGAAAAGTTAGCATTTAAAATGTCTGATGTAAGTGTAACTTCTGTTTTAAAACATTTCAATATGGAGTTAGAAGAATTTATTGAAAAAGGTATAGATGAAAAAATAGATGAAGGATTTAAACTGAATAAGTACTATTTTAGAGATTTATATCAAGATAAATTAAGACTACTTAAATTACAAAAAAGAAAAGAAGAACTTTATAATATATTACATGCAGATAAAACTATTTGATATTGATGTTAATAATAAAAACATAGTTATACCAACTGAGCATTGTTATACTATTACTTGCCTACATGATGTAATTAAATATTATGGTGGTGATGCAGGTAGAGTATTGGCTTATATCTACTATCTTTATGAATTAGATCCTCAAAGAAATCCTTATGCTAATATGTCTGAGGAATTAAAAGAAGAAAATATTATAAGGGAAGTATTAGATGGGATAAATATCATTGATGTCCCATGTGTAGAAAAAGCTAAGGAGTGTGTGCAAGGATTATTTAACACTATACCTGGGTATAGAATGTACTTGGCTTACAAATATATGTGGGATAAAATGGCAGATGCTTTAGAAAGAGAATACCCTGATTTTTCTAAAGAAGGTAATATGTCTAATATTAAAGGGCATTTTGCAGATTATAAAAAAATGAAAGAATCTTTAGATATGGCTTTAAAAGATTATCAAACTGAAATTAATTCAGGTAAAATAACTAAAAGAGGTGGTGGGGAAATAGCAGATGATTTAGATGAACATGATGATTTAGACTAATGAAAATACCAATAAAAAACATACCTACTTATGATTTCCAGACTAAAGAATGGTCCAAAACTTCTTTTGAAACCCAAGAAGATTTTGTTACTTTTTTATGGTCTATTTATAAGGATTGTGGGGAATATGAGTTTGATGAATCTACTTTAGGTTGGAATGAATTAGGTAAAAAGTTTACTGAAAAAGGTTTTTATACAGATTACCCTAAAGGTACTCAATCCAGAAAAGAATTTTGGAAAGAAGAAAAATTAAAATGTAGGTTAGGTATTATCTGGAAGAATGGTGATAAAACTTGGTATGTTACTAGGGATTTATATTTTCTTTTAAATTTTTGCCCTATTACAAATAAGGAAAAAGGATTTACGGAAACTTTTGCATCTATCAGGGATACACAATATCATTTAGCTTTATATGAAAAATTAGCAGAAGCTTCCCATTTACATTCATGTATCTTAAAAAGAAGACAGATGTTATACTCTTTTCATCATGCAGCTAAAATGGTAAACATTATTTTCTTTGAAAAGAAAGCAGTTTGTAAAATATTTGCTTCTGATGATGATTTTATTACTGGTGAAAATGGTACATGGAAATTTATAGAGTCTTATGTAAACTTTCTAAATAAACATACAGATTGGAAAAGAACTTTTACAGGTGGTGCTCAATCTTGGATTCAAAAAGAACAAATTAAAACTAAAGATGGATGGGAGTCAAGAGGTTTAGAGTCTACTTTAATTGCTCTTACTCTAAAGAAAGATCCTAAAAAAGGTGTGGGTGGTCCACTATATTATGGTTGGTATGAAGAAGGTGGTATTGCTCCTACAGCAGATATTACTTTAGGGTATTTAAATCCAGCCCTAGAATCAGGTGGTGGTTTAGTAGGATCATTTATCTTTGGTGGTTCTGTTGGTGATTTAACAGAATGTAAACCATTAGAGAAGTTTATGAAAGAACCAGAGTTATATAGGTTCTTAAAAGTAAAAAATAAATGGTATGATCAAATAGATGGAGAAGGCTATTCTGGATTATTCATCCCTGCTCAATATGGTATGCCTAATTGTGTAGATGAATATGGTAATAGTGATGTTTCTAAAGCTATGGCTTATTTACATAAAGCTGAATTCGAAGGGTTTAAAAAAGGTGAGTATGGTAAAATGGCGGATGAAAGACCTTGGAAAGAGTTGACACCAGAAGAGTATAGATTATTAAAATCTCAAAATCCTCAGTATATGTCAGAGGCTTTTGCTTACAGAAAAGAATCTATTTACCCTACAGAATTAATTAAAAAACAACAGGATAGAATTAGACTTGATACAAATATTTCTAAGAATTTAAGAAATGTATCTTTTTATGAGAGAGAAGATGGTTCTGTAAAATGGAAATTTGAAGAGTACTTAAAACCTATTATCCAATATCCATATAAAGGAAATGATAAAAGAGGTTGTGTTCAGATGTTTGAAGATAGAATGGTAGAAAACCCAGATAAGTTTGTATATTTTGCAGGAGTAGATCCTGTTGCTACAGACAAGTCTTCCTCATCAGATTCTTTATTTGCTATTTATATAGTAAAAGGGATGATAGAAAAAAAGTCAAGAGATAAAGAATCAGGCATTATTAATGTTTCTTATGAAGGAATGAAACCTGTTTGTTGGTATGTAGGTAGATATGATGATATGAAAGAACATCATTTGATAGCTGAATACATGATTAGATATTATAATGCTCATACATTAGTGGAATCAAATGTATCTGCTTTTATAGATTACATGAAACAAAGAAATCTCAGACAGTACCTTGTAACTAAAAATGAATTAAAATGGGCTGCTGATTTAGGTATAAATAATTCATCTTCAAGAGAATATGGGGTTTATATGTCAATGAATGGTTCTGAGTCTAAACTAAGAACAGAATTAATTAATCATTCAAAAACTTATTTAAATGAAGAATTAGACAGGATATATAAGAATTCTTCAGATGAAGATGGGGAAAAAGAATTAATAAGAGTAGTGAGGGGTGTAGAAAGAATTACAGATTTAGGTTTATTAGAAGAATTTAAAGAATACAGAGATACAGGTAACTATGATAGATGGTTTGCATTTAATTATGCTTTAAAAATGGCATCTTTTTATTTTTCAGAAGGTGTGTATCATAAATCTAATATTATAGAAAATGATGAAGCAGAAATGCCAAAACCACAAATGTTTAGAAAACCTGGTGGATTCTTTAAAACACAAGGTTTAGCACCTTTGAGTTTAGGAGATAATAAATATGTAGTTCCCAAAAAAGGATTCTTTAAAAGTAGATAACATTAAAAATTATTCTTTAATAACAAATAAAATGATTAAATTGTAGTGTAAACAATTCTATAAATGGCTAAGAAAGGAAAAATAAAATCAGATCTAGTTTTAACAGCAAAAGACCTTTTAAAAGGTTATATTGCTGGTAGTAATTCCCCATATCAATTATGGAATATTACTCCTTTGCAGTTTGTAGAAGATGCTGAAAAAGATGAAGATTGGGTTAAATGGAATTTAGATTTTTTAGAAAGAGTAGCCATTAGACAATTAGAATACACTGGACCAAAAATGCTAAAAAATTATAACATGGCTAATGGTGTATTAGACATGGGTGATTTTGGTTTAGATCCAACACAAAATGAATTTGCCCCTGATGTTAATCAATTAGGTGCTCAAACTTTAGAACAAACTCAAATACCTTTAAGATTTTACCCTATTATACCTAACATTGTTAATGTAATGGTAGGGGAATTTACTAAAAGAGATACAAAAATTATACCTGTAGCTTCTGATGAATTTTCTAAAAATGAAGTTTATGAAAAGAAATTTCAAGATGTACTTCAGGTATTAGCTGAAGATGCTAAATTCAAAATAGAACAAGAGTTAAGAAATCAAGGTATTGATATTAATAAAGTACAAGATCCCCAACAAAAACAACAAATCCAACAAAAAATAGATTCTGCTGCTGCTTTAGCACAAGTAGAAACTAAATATAAAAATTATAGAGGTATTGCAGAGCAATGGGCTGCTCATATGATAGAATTAGATAATGATAGGTTTAGGATGAACGAAATGGAAGCTCATGGTTTTAGGGATATGTTAGTTGCAGATAGAGAGTTTTGGCATGTAAGGGTTTTAGAAGATGATATTAAATTAGAACTTTGGAATCCTAGATTTACTTTTTATCATAAATCCCCAGATGTATATTGGATTTCTGAAGGTAATTATGTAGGTCAACAAAAATATATGACTGCTACAGATATTATTAATATCTATGGTGATCAAATGGATGAAGATGATATAGAAAAATTAAAGAATTTTGCAGTTACTAATGGTTTTGGATCTAATTATATCCCAGCTTCAGTAGCAGATCAAACACATTGGTATAATGATTATAATAAACCTTATCCAGAATCTACTAAAAATGTAACTTGGGAGGCTTGGTGGCAAGATAGAGAGTCTAACTCTGCTCCTGCATTTTCTATGTATGACATGGAAACAAGGAATAACTCTACTTATTTGTCTCCAGTAGATTCTCCTTTTTTGTTAAGAGTAACAGAAGCTTATTGGATTTCTCAAAGAAAAGTAGGACATTTAATTGTAAAAGATAACACAGGTGCTATTGTTTTTGAAGATATAGTAGATGAAAATCATAAAGTAACTGATAAACCTGTTTATGATAAATCTTTACAAAAAGTAGAAACAAAAGATAATTTAATTAAAGGAGAACATATTGAATGGGAGTGGATTAATGAATTAAGACATGGTACTAAAATTGGTTCAAATAGGACTGGATATTATTATACTAATCCATCTGAATTTCAACCTATTTATTTAGGGGGTCAGAGATGTAAATTTGACTTTAAAGGAAAAAATAAATTATATGGAACTAAATTACCTGTAGAAGGTAAGATATTTTCAGATAGGAATTCTATGTCTCAATCTTTAGTGGATAAGATGAAAGGATTTCAAATTAACTTTAATATAGTTAATAATCAGATTGTAGAACTTTTAGCTGATTCTGTAGGTAAGATTATGATATTAGATCAGAATATGATTCCTAAAAAATCAATGGATGAGTCATGGGGTAATCAGAACTTTACTAAGTTCTTTAAGATTATGCAGGATTATAAGATTGCACCTATTGATACTTCTTTAGCTAACACTTTAACAGCTACTAATTTTCAACATTTTCAAGTAGTTGATATGTCTAATACAGATCAGATATTAGCTAAGTTAAAATTAGGAGAGTATTTTAAAAACGAAGCATTTGCTGTAGTAGGTGTAACCCCACAAAGAGTTGGTGCTGTAGCTGCTTCAGAATCTGCTACAGGTGTTCAACAAGCTGTTAACAATTCTTACTCTCAAACAGAATGGTATTTTGAACAACATATGAATCATTTAATGCCAAGAGTAAGACAGATGATGTTAGAAGCAGAACAATTCTTATGTGCAGAAAAGCCTTGGGTATCTGTTAAATATCTTAATTCTCAAGAAGAAAATATCTTATTTAAAATGGAAGGTTGGAAAAACCTTTTAACAGATCTTAATGTAATTTGTAAATCCACAGCTAATGTAAAAGCTACTATGCAAGCATTAAAACAACAGTTAATGCAAAATAATACTGCTGGTGGTTCTTTATATGAATTTGCTCAAATAGGTCTTTCTAATTCACCTGCTGAATTAATTGCTAAATTAAAACAAGTAGATGAAGAAAGAAAACAAGCTGAAGCTGATAAACAGCAGCATGAAAAAGATATGCAAAAAGCTCAGCAAGATTTCTTGGAAAAAGAAAGAATAGCTACAGAAAAAAGAGAAGATTACTGGAAACAAAAAGAATTGGATTTACAATTAATGGAAACAGAGATAAAAGCTGCTGGGTATTCTACAGCAGATTTAAATCAAAATCAACAATCTGATGCTATTGATTTTATCAGTGCTCAAAATGCACAGACTATGCATACAGATAAAATATCTTTAGAACAAAGAAAACATGATGATAATATGAATTTAGAAAAACAAAAATTAGATATTCAAAGACAAAAAATATTATCAGATCAAATGATTCAAAATAAGAAAACCCAAGATGTAAAAATCTTGAAAGGTTTGAGTTTAAAAAACAAGAATACTAAAAAATAGATTTAGTATTATAATAGCATATTAAAACATTAACATTTAAAAATAATTTCAATTACTCTATGCTTTACTTTAATTTATAAGTAAATTGTAGTGTAAGAAGAAGAAAACCAAAACACAATTCTTATGTCATTTAAATCAGAGAACGAAGCTCCAGTATTAGGACAAGATCAAGCAAACAATTTTTTTAATGATGAAACATCAGTTTCTTTATTTTCAGAATTAGCAAAAGATAGTACAACAGAAGCAAAAATAGAAGAAGAAGAAAAAGCTCCAGAAATCCCATCTACTATTTCAGATGCGATTGATGAACAACAAACAGAAGTAATTACAGATAAAAAACCTAAAGTTACTCCTACAACAACAGAATCTAAATCTTTAGAATTACCTAAAGAGTGGCAAGAAGCTTTAGAAAAAGAATTTAATTCGGAAAATCCATCTTTAATAGGTTGGGTTGATGATAACGATAAGTTTATAGTTCCTAAGACTTTTGGTGAATTAAAATCTCTTATAGAAGAAAATAAAAAACATGAAGTAGAGGAAAATAAAAAGAAATGGGAAACAGATTCTACAAGTGATTTAAGTCCTCAAGTTAAATCTATCATGGAATATGCTAAAAATGGTGGTAAAGATGTTACTCCTTTATTAGAAGCTTGGTCAACAGTAGAATCAATTTCAAGTTTAGACCCTAACAATCCTTCTGATGCAGAAGATTTAGTTAGATATAATTTAGAGTCTAGAGGTTTAGAAGAAGATGAAATTAACGAACAAGTTGAATTATTAAAATCATCTAACAAAATTGTTGCAAAAGCAATTGATCTTAAACCTAAATTAGAAAGATTAGAAACTGAAAGAATTGCTCAAATGGAAGAGCAACAAAAATTAAGACAAAGAGAATTACAAGAAAATAAAGTGAAGTATCAAAATAACATGTCAAAAGCAATTGATACTACATTTACAGATAAAAATATTTCAAGTATTGTAAAGAAATCAATTTTAGAACCTACTTATGAATCTTCATTCAGACCAGGTTTAAAAGTTACAGGGTTTCAAAAGTCATTAGAAGACTTACAACTAGATCCTACTAAAAATGTACATTTTGCAGAAGTAGCATTATTAGCTACAGATAGAGCTAAATTTTTTGAATTGTTTGGTAAAGAAATTAAAAAAGAAGTTACAGCAGATACTATTAAGAAATTAAAGTTTTCTAAGAATACAACTCAAAATACTGAAGAAGAAGTGAATTTACATCAACCAGCTAAACTAAAAGGTTTTAGACCAACTTGGAAAGACTAAAAAAATAAAATAAAAAATATAAAATTATAATATGGCTAATCTTTATCCCACATTAAATAAAAGTGGTATTTTCTACCAACAAGCACAATACAATGCTCAATCTCATATCTCTAAGAGATATATGCCAGCAGTAATGAACATGCCAAATTCAATTAAAGACTTAGGTCCTGTTGAATATTGGGCTATGTCAAGAAAAGCAGAAACTCCACTTTACAAAATGTCAAATTTTGGTGGACAAAATGTAATTGAACACTTCTCTCCTTATTACAAATTTACAGTTCCAACTTCTATTGATGAAGTAGCTGAAATTGTTCAAGATATTACAACTACAGATAAACCAGGTTTAGATGGTCAACCATTTGAAATTATGGTTTCTCAAGCTTTGTTTGGTAAAGGTGATGAATTAAAAACATCACAATGGTCTCCATATACAATGGTAGTTCATCCAGCTTACCCTATTCGTATTAAAGGTGATGCTACAGTATACACTGTTGTATTAAAAGATAATGGTCAAAAATACATGGATAAGAAATTACTTGCTCCAGGTAACAAAATTGGAAAATTTGGTTCATTAATTGGACCTGAATTTGGTCAAGAATACTCACAATGGTTAAAACGTAGTGTTACTGAAAGAGAATATATTCTTTACATTGGTAATGCTTCTGTAAATACTTCTTATTGGATTTCTAATGAAGCTAATAAACATGGTGTAACTTTAGCTTCTTACATGGATAAAGTTATTGAATACTATCAAATTGATGGTTTTGGTGATCCAAGTGTAACTAATCTTCCTAAATTCATGGCTTCTAAAAACCTTTCTAAGGATGAAGTAATGAAAAAAGTATCTGGGTATGCATTTGCTACTAAGATGGATGATATTTCAATGCGTATGTTGTGGATTGATTATCAAAATCAATTGATGTGGGGAACAGGTGGTAAAGTAATGTTAGATGGTCAAGAAGACATTGTTACTCCTGTAGGTTTGTGGCAACAATTAAACTCAGGTTACGTTTATACATATAACTATGGTTCTTTTGGTATTGACTTGTTCAAACAAATGTTCTATAACTATTATATCGGTAAAAAAGATTTCTCAATGAATGGTGGTGAACCAGAAGTTGAAGTAGAAACAGGTTTTGCTGGTATGCAATTAATCAATGATGCAATTAAGAAAGAAGTTTCTAACAGCACATTAGGTATGATTATCAATGCTAAAGAAATTGGAGCATTGACTGGTGATGATGCAATGCAATTAGGTTGGGGATATGCTTTCAACAAAATTACATTCAGAGGTGTTGTTACAATTAAATTTGTTTACAATCCTGCTTATGATAACATCAACCAAGCAAATGAAATTGAAAATCCAATGGTTAATGGATACCGTTTAAGTTCTTACTCTTTCATCATGTATGATGTTGATGATAACAAAAACAACATTTTCTTGTTGAAAAATCAAGCTTCTCAAGTTAAAATGAGAATTGAAAATGGTAGAGATGCACATCCAATGACACAATTAAATGGTATGGCTGGTGTAACTTCTTTCCAATCTAGCTCACGTAAATCAGGATTTGGTGTTACATTTGAAAAACCTTGTGATGCTATCTGGGTAAAAGATCCTACAAGAGTATTGAAATTAGTTATGATTAATCCTATAACCCTTTTACCGTTTGGGGGTCTAATTTAGTAGACAGTTTAAAAATATTCCCTAAAAGGTTAGGATATTACAGGATTTATGTTTAACTTTGTATATAAACAATATACAAATGATAACACCAAAATGGAAAAAAGAAAAAGTTCTTGAGCTATACAAAGAAGGAAAAGCTCAAATATTTATTGAAAGAGAATTAAATATGACTAGAAAAACCATTAGAACAGTTTTAAATGAAGCTGGGATAATGAGAACTAAAAGTCAACAATTTAGAGTAAGTAGAGGTAATACATTAGATGATACAGTCTTTGATAGTATAAATGAATTTTCAGCTTATTGGATTGGGTTTTTATTAGCTGATGGTTCTTTAACAAAAGAAACTAATTCTATTCAACTTAAGTTATCAGTAGTAGATATTAAGCATTTAGAAAAAATTAAACAATTTTTTAATTGTACAAATAAAATTACTAAACACATAATGGAAGGGGGTACAATTGGTACTAGAAAAATAAAAGATAGAGAAATGGGTTACATAGCTGTACATTCTGATAAATTAGTTGAAAGATTAAAGTATTTTGGTTTTGATTCTTACAAATCACAATCAGCACACATTCATCCAGAATTACAAAATAATAAAGATTTCTGGAGAGGTTTAATAGATGGTGATGGTTGTATAAGTCTTAAAAAAGGAAAACCAACAATTCATCTATGTGGTACTTTAAATGTAATAGAAGGGTTTATAAAATTTGTACAAGATAATATAACACCTACTAATTGTAAAGCTAGAAAAACAAAAGATGATGTTTATCAAGTTGTATTTGAATATAAAAAAGGTAGAGAAGTAATTAACTACTTATACAATAATTCAAATATTTATTTAGATAGAAAATTTGAAAAAGCAAAAGAATCTTTTAATTAAAATAAAAAATATATGTATCTTTGGAGGGTTAATACCCTTAGCTCTCCAAAGGTATTAATTTAAAGAGAACAAAAAACAAACCAAAACAAAACAGATATATGTCAAGTAAATTATTAACAGCAGGTAAGGTGGCTGAAATCAGATACCTACCTACTCAAGAAGAATTAAACAATCAATCTCCTATTGCAGGTAAAGCATTGATTCCAGGTCATAACATTTCTTTTCCTATTGCAGCAAAAGAAAGAGGTACAGATTCAGAAGGTAGACCTAGATATGAATATCAATTAGGTTTAGATGATATTAAAAATGAAGAAATTAAATTGGCTGTTGAAAGTATAGCTGAAGCTTTAGGTGTAGAAAAAATTGATAAATATTCTAAAGCTTGGTCAAAATATAGAATTGAATTAAAGCAAAAAACAAATCTGCTTAATTTAGATGGTAGTAATATTGATCATTTAATTATATATTATGCTATTAAAGGTGGTGGAATTCCTTCTATAGCTGCTAGTTATGATACAGCAGTAAATGCTCCAACTCCACCAAGATGGTACATGATTTCACCAGAAGAGCAAATTAAAATTGATATTGCTCCAGAAAAAGCTAAAAATAAAGCTATCTATATTTTAGAAGGTTTATTTGAAAAAGGTAAAACAGATGATTTATTCCTATTACATAAAGCTTTAATAGCTTCAGATAGAGGAATAACAAAAGAAACACCAAGAGATACACTATATTCAGATTTAAATAAATTTATTAATGGTGAATTTGTTAAAACAGATAGACGTAGAACACCAGTAGATTTTGTAGAATGGGCTGAGGTACTTAAAAAAGATAAGAATTTTGTAGTTGCTTATGCACATTTAAAAGATGGTTTATACTACAATATTTTATTTGAAAAAGAAATGTCTATTTTTAATAGACAAACAAATGGTAAATATCCAGGAGATTTAAAGAAAGCAGCAGAACATTTAATGTCTCCTACAAATATAGATGAATTTACAAATCTGAAATCTCAGATTAAATTTAAATGGCTTGAAATAGAATAAACATGGATGTAAATACTACACTACTTAAAGTTAAACAAAGACTAAATAAGTTAGATAGTTCAGATTATGATAATATCCAATGTTGGCAAATAAGAGAAGCTATAAATAAAGCTCAATTAGAATGGGTAAGAAGACAAGTACATGGTACTAATATTCACAAAGAAGGGGATGAACAAACAAGAATGAGAGTGGATGATTTACAACCATTATTAGTTTCAATTAATTTAAGTGGTATAAATAGTGCAGAAGGTTATTTTGAAAGTGATTTATTTCCAGATAATTATTTATATCAAAAAAGATTGAGACCTTATGCTTCATCTACTACCTGTGAAAATTTTGAGTTTTATGGTTTATATCCTATAGAAGAGTCAAATGTAAATGATTGGTATTATGATACTAATAAAGAGCCTAATGAAGATTGGGCAGAAACATTTTATACTTTCATAGGAAATAAAGTAAGAGTATACACAGCTAATAAGTTCTTGATTACTTCTACAGATATGGTCTATTATAGAAAACCTGTAGAATTTAATATAGCAGGTTGTAATAATGTGGATGAAACATCAGGTGTGGATAGTCCTTTAGAATTTAAAGATGATGTAGCAGAATTAATTATAGATGATGCTGCTGCAATATTAGCTTCAGATATTGAATCTCTAAACCAAGAACAAATTTTAAAACAAAATTCAGAACAAAATAATTAAAATAAAAATAAATAAATAATATGTTTTCACAAGAATACAATCACCCACCTTTTTTGGTGAAATCAATTGCTCCAAGTACAGTAGGTACTTCTCAGTTAGCTTTTGGTCAAATTGGTTTGTACAATCGTACAAATTGGACAGCAGTAGATCCTAATGCATTAGGTGCAAATGATTACATTTTCTTTGCAACTGGTAGTTTCCATACTACAGATTCTTTAGGTGGATACAACAATGGATTGAAACAATCTATTAGAACTGTATTTTTCAAACCTCAAGATGTTCTTGAAATCAGAAAATCTACACCTTTGATTGCACAAAATGAAAGTGTAATTTTAGGTTGGGATGGTGTAAGTGGTTCTACATGTCAATCATTATCATTCACTGCTGGTTCTACTTATAGATACCAAGTAAGAGTTTGGGGTGAAGATGTATACTCACAATATTTGCACCCTGTAGTTCGTACATTTACATTAATTACTGATTGTGATCCTTCTCCTAACTGTACAACAGGTTGTGTAGGTTCTGCTTTACCTGTAGATGTTTGGACTAAGAAAATGGTAGACCAAATTAACAATGATATTGAATTACAAAAATTTGGTTTAGCTGAAGCTATCTTCAATGTAACTAATGGTACTGCTGCAAGTTATACAACTTTCACCTTAACTGTAACAGATGCAGGTGATGAAATTGCTCTAGCAAATGTTCAAGCTTTCTATGCATCAGCTTTGACAGCTTTAAATGCTATCAACCCTAGCACAAATATTCCTTTGTTCACTTTATTGAGAACAAATTATACAGCACCTAATAGCACATATACTTTAACCATTTCTGGTACTACAGCACCTGCTGCTTATTCAGCACCATTAACAGTAAGTTTGGCTTCTTGTGGTGGAACCTGTCCTACAGGTTGGACTTCAGTAGTTGCTCAAAGTGCTTATATTATCACTAGACCTTTAGCTGGTAATGAAAACTTCACTTATGCTTCTGGTAGATCAGCTTATGCTTCTTCTGTAGTTAATGCTTATAATATTGCAGGTGTGGTTTCTGGTACAGTAACTGGATTTGCTTTTGAAAACTTTGATAATTCTGCTGCAAGAATATTGGTAACAATTTCTTCTACTACAGTTGCTCCTGTTGCTATTTCTGCGGATACAGTAACATTTGTTTCTACAAGAGCTGCACAATGTACTTCACCTACAGCTTCTACAGTTGCTTGGGCTTCTGCAAGTACTTACTACCAAACTTCTAGAACAATGTGTATCACATTACCTAAAACTTGTGGTACTACTGGTTCTAACTTAGCTGCTGTTCAAGCTTATTACGCTTCTAACCCTAATTTGACTAGTTTTACAGTATATGCAAGTTCAAGTTGTGCAGAACAAATTAGAGTTACTCAATTAAGTCTTTTAGACCAAGATGGTTGTGGTACAATTGATAATACATTCTATGCACAGGTTTCTCCTTATCAAGGTATTACTTGGTCAGTTTGTCCTTGTAACTCAAATTTAGATCCTATTACTTCTGGTGCTACATTAGCAGGTTTGAAATTTACAACTGCTTACCAAACACCTGAATTTGGACCTTCATTCTTACCAACTGATTATTTCAATGTAAAACCTTTCCATATTGATATTCAACAAATTGATGATAGTGGTAATGCTTGTCAAAGTTTCTGGGCAAATAAAACCTTACAAAAAGGTACAATGGCTACTCAAACAGGACACTTTGTAGCTCGTGATTTTGCTACAGCAATGGCTTATCAAGCTTACGCAGACATCTTTGAAGAAGTACGTATGCAAGAAGTTTTAGATCAATTATGGTTTAAAAATGTAATTGATAAAACAGCTACTTATACAGTTTACTACTTTAAAGTACGTCAAGCAAGAGATGAAAGTAATGCAGTTAGAGATTACAGTCCTGAAATTTTTGAATATCCTTTCTATATTAAGAGTACAGATGATGCTTCAGTTTTTGAAAATTATTTAATGAGCATTTTCTCTAAATTTGGTAAGAATATTTTGGTAAAATAATCTTATAAAATCTAACCTTAAAAATGGTGAGTAGAGCATAAGCCTTTGCTCACCATTTTTTTATGAAAAAAACCTTATGAGTCAACATATATTATCTTTAGACATACCACAAACAACCAATCCTAAAACATTTAGAATAGTAGATACCTCTGAGTATATATATAATATACCAGCTACTAACTGTGTTGTGCAAGTTTTAGTTCCAGGTTCTACAGTAGTTAAACAATATGTTACTCAACCAGGTTTTAATATAATTGTAAATGCTTCTAATCTTAGAATTATTAGAGCCAAACAAGCATCTGATTTAACTGATTTACCAGAAGGTTTGTACACTATAAAATATAGTGTTAACCCTAATAATTTAAATTTTGTAGAATATTATTATTTACATAATGCTGGTCAATATCAAGAATATATAAATCAGATATGCAAACTTTATTCTAAAAAAGAAATTATTTCCCCAAAAGAATTTACTACAAGAAGAAATGAACTTTGGAAAATAGGTAAAATTATTAAAGATGCAAAAGCTCTAGTAGAAGAATGTGGTAAAAGCCAAGATGGTTTAAAACTATATAGGGAGTGCTCAAATTTATTAGATAGCTATCAATCCAATTGCAATGGTTGTTAATAAAAATATTACACAAAAACTATATTCCAGTCTATGGTTAGATTCAAGTACTAAAAGTATTGAATTTGTAGATAACTTATTTTATGGCACTAATTGTCATGGTGGTGAAAATGAGTTATTTTTAGATGAACAAGACTATGAATTATTAATTGATCTTTTGGGGTATTACAAAAATAACGGATGTTTATATTGTGATATTTCTACTTTATTTGAAATTATATGATACCTAATACAGATATTAATTGTCAACAATGTGCTGCCCCTGTTTATTCAGACTGTGTTATGTGGTCTGGAAAGGATTTAGCATGTTTACAATTAACTCAACCTTGTTGTGATGTTTCTTTAACTAATGTAATTAATACATTAGGTGGTTATATTTGCAACTTCTCGAATATATCTAATTATACAATACCTGTTTGTTTGCAATCTTATAATATTACAGATTTTAAAGGAATGCAACAAGCTATGTTAACTCAGATTTGTAATCTACAAAATGAGATTGGACCTTTAAACTTTAATTGGAATTGTTATACATCAGGTACTACAGCTTTATCAAGTGTAACTTTAGCAATACAAAAACTAATAGATCAAACTTGTGCTACTACATCACTAAACTTAAATTGGAATTGTATTCCATCAGGAACTACTAACTCTATTAATGATAGTTTACAAGCTATTATTAATGCTGAGAATCAACAAAAAATAAGTTATGCTTCTTCTCAGTTTGTAGTAAGTGGTTCAAGTTCTACTTGTAATCAAGTTTTATATTTAAAACAAGGAGAATGGGTTCCATTTTTACCTTATAAACTTAGTGGTACAACTACAACACCAATAACTAAATTAGGACCAAATTCTTCTGTAAATACCGTAGAAGTAAGCAATGGTTTTTCTTTAACTACTTCAAGTATTAACCCTCAAGGTAGTTACACCCAACCTCAAATGTATGCTTATTTGGACTCATTAGGGTATGTAACAATAGTAGGCACATTTACAATAGGGAGACTAATAAGCTATGATGCTGGTCGTGGTTCTTACTCAGTAGGGTCTGGTATAACCCAAGCTTATATGTCTGGTGGTACAGTTGGAGCATTTACTAATGAAAATGGTTCAGGTCCAATTATTATGAGTAATAGTGGTATTTACATGCATTTATTTACTATGCCAACTATTAGTGGTATTAGTTATGCTCCTGGTATAAAAGGTATTCTTGGGGCAGCAATTGGGGATAGATCAGAAGTTGCCACATGTGGTTATGGGGTTAATTATGATAATCAATATTATTATAATCCAGCTGGAAGTCCTGCAAGTGGAAGTTCTTTTACAGCAACCTATAACACATGTTTAAATTACCCTACAGCATATTTTCCTGTATACGTAACATATATTAAAAACCCTTCTGGTGGATTAAATGTTTATCTTCAACCTAGTTGGAATACACCTACTAATAATATCAATTATAAAATACCAATAACACTCTATATTAAATTTACATTTAATATTAACAATTAAACTTTTAAATTATGTCATGCACTTCAGGGTGTAATCAATACCCAACTATATCTTGTGATCCTTGCTCTAGTAATACTGGTTGCTTGGATTATACTTCTACAGATTGTGTTCAATTTATAGGAGCTTCTAACTCTATTGGTTTTGGTATTTTACAAAATGATAGTTTAACTACTATTATAACTAAAATATCAGGAGCTACTATTGCTCCTAATATATGGGTTCCAGTTTCTTTTAGTGCACCATCAGCATCTACTTATTCTGGATATACTCCACAGGTAACTATAAACTATAAAAAAGAAGTAAGATTTACTGGTATTGCATCAGTAAGTTCTGCTACAGCTTCTTTAATTATTTCTAATCCTTATATTAGTTCAACTAATTATTACCCAGCTACTACAAAAGCATTTACAGTAACTTATTCTGGAACACCTTTTTTAGTAACTATAGCTGCTGGAACAGGTGTAATATCAGTATTAAATTTATCAGGAACTTCAACATGGCAGATACTAATTGATTTTAGTAAATTCTGGTATGATTCAACTATTTAGGGTTTGTTTTGGTTTCCCTATTACAACAGCCTCCACTACAGAAGTGTGAGGCTTTGTTGTTTTTTATAAAAAAAATATTTGATAAAAAGCTTGACATTTCAAAATAAGTATTATCTTTGCTACGATAAAAGTACAAAGGTTATATCAAGGGATTGATAACAACCAAAAAAACATAAGATATTAAATGGGTAAAACCATTATAAAGATAATCCCTTGAACAACCTCAGAATAATCCCTGTACTTTTTAGTATGGGGATTTTCTGTTTTTAGCTATTCATTAAAAAATGATCAGGGTAAACTGCTTTGCAAAAACAAAGATAAGTGCCTTTAGAAGTTGGTTAGTAAGAAGTAATCTCTGTTGAAGAACAATGATGATGAAAATGAGGTTTCACCAATAGTAGCAAAAAAGGCTGATAATTGAGAATTAGTTTGTATCCAAGGGCTATTGAGTTTAGTACTTTTGATTTCTGGAGGATACTGGGTAATAAAATGCACTGGCTAATTTCAAGGTTATAACAGTAATAATTAATAAACAAATGGGTAGGGCTTTTTATATCCTTTACTCAACAAAAACAAAAATAAAATGATTAATTCAAAAACATTAAATGAAGTAATTGAAAAATTTAAAAAGAATCCAATCTATTTAGAAAATGGTGCAGGATCTTTAGCTAGAAAATGGAATACTACAGAAGAAGTAGTTAAACTAGCAAAAAAGATTTATAGAGATTCTAATCTCTTAAATAAATCTCCCCAAAATGCAATAATTCCTAAATTAGGAAAATTAATACCTTTATCAGAACAAAAAACAGAATTTAATAATGTAGAAACAGGAGAGAGAAATGTAGAGTTTACCTCAGATAAACCATTAACAAAAGAACAAATTGAAAAGAAATTTGGTGTAGATAATATTACCACTAAACTTTCTAACTATTGGAATAAAGAAATTGGAGAAGGTAAATATAGAGTGAGTGCTTTTATTAAGGTAATTAGTTTAGACTCTAGTAATGAATTACAAAAAGAAACTATTTTAAAAGAACTATTTCAATTTTCACCAGTAGTACCAAAAATTAAACATGAACATGGTAAGTATGCTTTAGAAATATCTATTCCAGATGCACATTTTGGAAAAATGGCATGGGATAAAGAATCTGGAGAAAGCTATGATTTAGAAATTGCAGAAGAAAGATATTCAAATGCTATAAATTATATTCTTTCTATGGTTGATCATAGTACAATTGATGAGATTATATTTCCTATAGGAAATGATATGATTAACATTGATAGTAGAAATAATGAAACATTTGCTGGAACAAGACAAGATTCAGATAGTAGGTTTTTTAAAATTATACAAACTGTAAAAACCATATTGATTAAAACAATCAATCAATTAAAAGAGATTGCCCCAGTAAAAGTAATAGTTGTTTCAGGTAATCATGACCCAGAATCTATGTTTATGTTGGGTGAAATTATGGATGCTTATTTTCATAATGATAAAAATGTTGAAGTTAATAATTCACCTAAATTAAGAAAATATTACCAATATGGTCAATGTGGATTTCAGTATACTCATGGAAATGAAGAAAAACATGAAACATTAGGATTAATATTTGCTACAGAAGAATCTAAATTATGGGCTGATACAAAATACAGATTTTGTAAATTAGGTCATTTCCATAAAAATAAAAAACTAAACTATGTATCTATTGATGAACATCAAGGTTTTCAAGTACAAATTCTACCTAGTTTAAGTGGGTCAGATGCCTGGCATTTTTCAAAAGGCTACAACTCTATGAAGCAAGCTAAAGGATTCCTTTATGATAAACACCAAGGGGAAATTGCTCAATATACGTTTAATGTGTAAATTTTGTTTTTAATCGTTTATAAATAGAGAAGGCTAACTTAAAAAATTAGCCTTTTTTATTTTAATTTATGAAGTTTTTTAATTAAATTATATTGTAGTCTAACTCATTAAAATAATGATAACTCACGCACAAGTAAGAAGTTTACCAAGAATCAGAGGTTCAAAGATTAATTTAGTAAAAGAAGCCTATGAAATCTGGTACGAAAAGTTTAAATATAAGTATACTTATAAGCAATTTGAAGATATATGGAAGTTGGTATACCAAGATTTATATGAGTGTGTAGGAGAAGAAAGAGATGGAGTAAAATTACCACATTGTTTAGGAGAGTTTTATATAGGAACTATACCCACTTCTTTAAAAAGTAAAAAAGTACATTTTCATAAAATACAAAACTATAACCCTGCTTTTAGACCATATGATAAAATATTCAAACTTATATATGGTACTAAGAATAGAAAGTATATTATGGAAAAAGCTGATTTTTGGTATTTTGTTCCTACCAGAGCTTTTAAAAATAAATACAAAGAGTTTATTAGAGAATTTCCAAATAGATATAAAATCTCTCAAGAAAAGAAAAGAGGAAATGTAACTAATATAAATAGATTTTTTAAATTATTTGAAATAACAAAAGAGTTAAAAAAAGAGGTGGATAGTTTAAAATACAATTTAAATATATACAAATGAGTTTCAGAACCATTGGTGAAGCATTATCACAAGTTAGAAATGACTTAAAAGAATTTACTGTAGATACAAGATTAACTGACAGAGATATTTTCACTGTGATGAAATCTCATAGTTATTGGGTAATATCTCAAGAATCAGATAAATTAAAAATATCTAAACAACAACATTTATTTCAAACATATACTTGTGCAGAGGTAGTACCTATACCTACTGTAGATCCTTGTTGTAATGTACAAACTAAATGTAAAATTTATAGAACCAAAGAACACCTACCTTCCATGTTTACAGATGATACAGGACAAATTATAAGAACAGTAACTTCTGTAGATTGGTCTGAAAATTTACAAAGAACCTCTTTTGAAAACTTCTTAAAAATACAAGAAGATCCTGAGTTTAAATACAATAAAACAAAATACTATTTTATTAGGGATAATTATATGTATTTCCCAACTACCCAATGGAGAAAAATAAATATGTTAATTTATTGTGATACAGATGTATCAATCTATAATAAATGTAATTGTAAAAAAGAAGATGGTTGTATTAAAATGCAAGATAGAATTTGGAGAGTACCTGATAAATTACAATCAAGAATTATAGATGCTACTATAAATGAGTTTGCTAAAACTTACATGAGAGAAAAATATGATGATGATGCTAATAAAACACCTAATAAATAATGGCACAATATAATTTAAAATACATCACCTTTGATCAACTTATGAATTCAGTAGAGCAGGATTTAGAACTGTATTCTAATGAAAACATGATTGATAGGCAAAGATTAATCAAAATAGTAAGAGAAGTAAATGCTGATTTAGGGATTAAAATAAATAAAGACCAAGAGGCTATATTAGAAGTAAAAAATAAAAAAGCAGAATTACCTTTGGATTTTGCTTATTTACAAGCATTATTTCTATGTGAGGCATTAGAGACTAAAAGAAAACCTGCTATTATGGGAGATCATATGGTACAAGTACCAGTAGACTCTCAACAATATAATGAAGCTGGAGTAATTAAAATATGTCCTACAGGTTCATTTAACAATGAAGGTGGTGGATGTTTTTTTGTAGGTAAAAGAATGGATACCCAAGAAGAAACAGAATATAAAGTAACTTCACCAATTAAACTTACACAAAGAGCTTTAAGTACTTGTGAAGGTAGAAATTGTTTTGGACATAATGATTACTATTCATATGAAGTAGATATTAATGAAGGGCTTATATTAACTAATTTTGAAAAGGGTAAATTATATATTAGTTATTTGGCAGATATGGTAGATGAAAACAATAACATACTTGTATTAGATCATCCTTTAATAAGACCTTATTATGAATATGCAGTTAAAAAAAGATTATTAGAAAATTGGTTTTTAACCAATGATGCTGATGTAGGAGAAAGATTAAAATACACAGTACAAATGTTACAACAAGCAAGATTAGAAGCACATAACTATGTCAATGGTATAGGATATAAGGAAATAATAGATCATTTTAATTTAAGAAGGAAAAATTTCTTATTAAAATATGTACAAGCATTTAGTAATAATATACTATGAAAAGAAAAGTCAGATATATAGAAGAATATTTGGAATATGGGGAATCTACCATAGTTGTTATTCTTTATAATTCAAGTGACGAAGTTATAGATATTATGACTAATCAGTATAATATAAAAATTGAAAAACAAGAACTAGGGGATGATTTAATAGGGTTTGTTAAATTCACAGAACATTATATTTTTCTTGGCTTAATCAATTCTTTTAAATACCAGGATTTAATTCATGAATTAATGCATCTTACACATGGGGTATTATCAGGGATGGATATACCTTTAAATGACCACACAGAAGAAACTTACGCTAGATATATTGATATGCTTTTTGTAAAAGTAATTAATATGTTAAAAGCAAACAAAGTAAAACTACCCATTATATAAATGAGTTTACAGAATCTAAATACAAATAGTTTAAATAACCCAACAGTAAAGGGATTAAATACTGATCTTTCTTCTCATCTCCAAACTAAAGAAATTTGGACTTATGCAAGAAACTCTGTACTTACTTCCCATTCTGGGAATGTGTATGCTTTACAAAATGAACAATCTAATTTTAAGTGTGTAGATTTACCCTATACTTATATTGGTTCTATTCCTTTAGTAAAAGATAGATTTGCTATTTTTACTACTGATAACACAAATTCTGAAATTGGTATATTTGATTCTACTAATTGTACTTATTCTACAGTTATTAATGATCCATGTTTAAACTTTTCTACTTCTTATTTAATATCAGGTAAATCAAAGTATAATTATGATTGCTCTGAATCAATATATTGGGCTGATTCTGGTAGAAATTCTAGAAGATATTTAAACCTAAATAAAGTACCGTATGTTAATATAGGTACAGAATGTGCTCCTATTTATACTACACAATTAGATTGTAATAAAATATTAATAGATCCATTATTTTCTGTTCCTTATATTTATCCACAATTAATTAATGAAGGAAATTTAAAAAATGGTTCTTATCAATTTGCTATAGCTTATGCTATTAAAAATGAAAGATTTACAGATATATATTCTTTTACCAATCAAATATCTGTATTTTCACACGATAACTTACTAACTAAAGGTATATCTTTAGATATTCAGGGTTTAGATAATACATTTGATCAATATGAGTTATTTGTTGCTTATACTATAGATAATGGTATTACAACCTACAAATCTTTAGGTTTTTATACTACAGCACAATCTAAAATAACTATTACTTCTGTAGAAAGAGCAGAATACACTTCTATTACAACTACAGATATTTTTGTTAAAAAACAAATGTATGATAAAGCTGATTGGTGTGAGGGTAATGACCAATATTTATTATGGGCTGGTTTAACAGCACCAATAGAGATTGGTTATCAACCTCAAGCAATGAACATTTTGTCAAACTATGTTATTGTAGAAGCACCTTCAGACTATTACAAAAATAACTTTAATCTTGGTTATTATGGCGATGAATCTTATGCTTTTGCTATTCAATGGTTAAGAGCTAATGGTTCTTATACAAATGCTTATCATATCCCAGGGACTATCTATGGATCAGGAACTACTACAAATTATGGTTCAGGTATAACAGCTAATTCAGCAGATATTTATGAATTATCAGGTGTTTGTTCAGCAGATGGTATTCCACCAGGTTGGTATGTACAAAATGGTGCTGCAAGATTAGGTCAAATGAAAATAGGTATATCAGGAAGTTGTGATTTAACTATAACAGCATCTGGTTCAATGGCTTATATGGAATCTACAGATCTATATCCAAATAATACAGATATGTTTGGTAATAGTGTGTGTACTCCAATAAGACATCATAGATTTCCTAATGAAGCTGTAGAACCAAGATTTAATCCTATTAATAACCCTTTATCAGGAACTACAGGGAATATAAGAATTAAAACTATTCAATTTACAAATATAGAACACCCTAAAGATTCTAATGGAAATTATTTAAAAGATATAGTAGGTTACAGAATAGTAAGATCAGATAGATCTGGTAACAGAACAGTTATAGCAAGAGGATACTCTACTAATATGAGGTATTATAAAGAATATACTGATCCTTATGCCTCTTCTCTTACAGTTACATCTACTATATACTATCCTAATTATCCCTATAACTCTTTACAAAATGATCCTTATTTAGGGTCAAATGGTTTTTACTCTTATTCTGATTTACATAGGGGTGGTAAAACAATACAACCATTAACATCTTATTCTCAATCAATATTCACTTTTTATTCCCCACATACATTAATATCTAATATAGCTTTAGGTAGTGAAGTAATATTTGAATCTGATGATTATGGAGTAGTTACAGGACAATTTACAACTGTATATCAACACCCACAATGGAAGCTTTGGAGTGATTCTGGGTTAAATTCAGCTATTGATGTGGGTATTGCAAAAGTAGTTTTAGATGTGATAGAAAATATGACCTCTGCTACACCTTTAGGTGCTTCAATAGGTATAGTAGGTATAGCAGGGGATATAGTAGGAGCAGCTTCAGATGGTATTAAATATGCTGATGAATACATGACTTTTGTAAATAATACAGTAGCATGGCAGCAATATGTATTACAATATAACTCATCTTGTTTATTTAATAATACCATTAATAGGACTTCAGCAACTGGAAGAAGAAGAGGTATAATAGATTATTCTTATTTAGGGGATGGGTTGAATGTTATTCCAGGTTTAGCTACAACTTTTGTAAATAATTTTAAAAAACCCCAAGGAGTTAGAATAAATATTAATGCTAATATTAATATACCCTCTGTATCAGATACTACTTTAATATCTGGGAATACACATGATTTAAATGTTGATATTACTAATACAACAGCATCTTTATATTACACTACAATAAAAAGAAGAATACCTAATCAATATGGTCCTTTAGATTCTTTTAAATATATTAATACCGATTATGAAGTAAAAATCTCAAGTTTAACATCTTCTACTAATCCAGTATTTTATTCAACAAGTCCTATCTTTGGTGGAGATTGTTTTATTAATAAATTTTCTGTTAATCAACAACAACTATTTTGGAAAAATTTTCCATTAAACACACCTAATGGTACTATTTGGGATTACAGAGAATATAGAAATTTAGCATTCCCTCAATTTTGGATTAACGCACAACCTTATAATGTAATTGATAAAATTAATAATTGGTTTAAAACTTTAACAAGTGCACTAAACCCATTTAATGCTTTATTATCAAGTTCTGGTTCTCATCCTACATCCACAGATGCAGAATCAAGATTTAATATGGATCAATATACAGGTTCTTCTTCTACAGATATTATAAGAACCCCTTCATATATGTATGATTCATATAATGGTGTGGTTTATCAATATGTAGAATCAGATTATAACTTAGAGTTTAGAGATTACCATTCTAATACATCTAATATATATCAAATTAATCCAGATACTTCTTATATATTTAAAAGTAATAATTATTTTTTACCAGAAGAGTTTGTATATGATATATCTTATTCTAAACAAAATTTAGAAGTGTATGCAATACAACAAGCTTTAGATTTTAATATTGCAACAGCAACTAATTGTACACCATATTGGAGAAACTCAGTAATTTATTCTTTATTGGCTTCTCAAAATATGCATATAGATCATTGGTTATACTATTTACCAGGGAATATATATAATTTTCCAATAAATGATTTTGGGTACTTTACATCAATGCATAGTATTGATAATCAACAAATCATATTCTTTTTTGATAAAGCTGGTCCTTATGTTTCTATTGGTAGAGATGAGTTACAATTGGATAATAGTGGAACTAAAGTAACTATTGGTGATGCTGGATTATTTGAAAGACCACCAAGACCTATAACATTTACAGATTATAAATTAGGATCTTCTTCTTCAAGATTTAGCTTTAAACCAACAGCTTATGGTAATTACTTTGTATCTCAACAATCAGGCAAAGTATTTGAGCAACAAGGGTTAAAAGCAAAACCTATTTCTGATAAAGGAAATAAGTATTGGTTTTCACAGTTTTTACCTTCTCAATTGTTACTACAATATCCTGATTTCCAAGATAAAGATAACCAAGTAGCAGGTGTTGGGATTATATCTACTTATGATCCAACTTATGAAACCTTTATAATGACTAAAAAAGATTATAAAGCACTTGATCCTAATATAACATATAACTCTACAACTAATCAATTCTTATTAAACCAACAACCAATTAGTTTAAAAGATCCTAATTATTTTGAAGATGCTTCTTTTACAATATCTTACAAAGCAGATTTAGGAGTTTATGTATCATGGCATGATTATCAACCAATAGGGTATTTGCAAAGTGCTTTACATTTTATGTCTATTATTCCATTAGGAAAACAATCTTCTATTTATAAACATAATGAATTATATAATTCATATTGTAATTTCTACTCAAAAGATTATCCTTTTGCTGTACAGCTTCCTGTTAATAATCAAACTAATGTAGAAACTATTAAATCAATAGAGTTTTTTGCAGAAACTTATGTGTATAAAAATCAATGGGACTACTTCCATGTATTAGATACTACATTTGACCAAGCTCTTTTACTTAATTCAGAGCAAATATCAGGTTGGTTACATTTAAATCCTATTGTAAGAAACCAAGTTTCCCAACAGTTTTTATATCCTTACTATAATTCAGGTACTACTCAATATGAAATTAAACTTGATAAAGTAGAGCAAAAATACAGATTTAACCAATTCTGGGATATAACAAAAGATAGAGGAGAATATTCAGGTGCTCAGAATTTATTAATCACTACTAAATCTAATGGGTATGATTTTTATCTAAATCCAAATTCAGTAGATTATAATAAACCTCAAACACAGCGAAAAAAGTTTAGACATAAAACATCTAAAGTACATTTACAAAAAAATGTTTCAGGTAATAATAAAATAATCTTACATTTCACAGATACTAAACAAACAAAATCTCCTAGATAATGAAATCTTCTTCTAAAAAAGGATGGCTAAATAGTTATGCATCAGCATTGCAACAAAAAAAGCATGGAGGGATAATAGAAGATGATAATGGTTATTGGAATCCAGCAAATCATGGTAAACCAGTAAAAATTAATTCTAACAAAATAACAATGCAAGGTGTAGATCAGCCTTTATTAGGTGTATCAGATACTGGACACCAACAAATAATGCACCCAGGTCAAGATTACATTTTCGATGGATCATCAGTTATAGAATACCCATTAATGAAAAGAGGAGGAGTAACTTGGTTAAATGAATACCAAAATGGTGGATTAAGTATAATTAATAAAGCTGCTGAAAAATTAACAGATCAAGCTAATTATTTAAAAAAAATACAGGGTATTAAAAATAGAATATCTAATGCTGAAACTTTTCATAAAGATAACCCTTACACAGCAGTAAATGATACTACAGGTGCTATAGGAAAATATCAATTTATCCCTCTTTATAACCCAAGCATAGTAGACAATTATCCAGATTTATCAGAATTTAAAAATAACCCACAAGCACAAGAAGCTTATATGGATACAAAAATCCCAGAGTATTGGACAACAGCTTATAAATTAAAAGAAAAATATCCTGATTTAACAAAAAATTATACAGCAGATGATTTAGCTATACTCACTCACTTTCAAGGAGCTAATGCTTTAGAAAAAAGATTAGTAAATAACACAATGGATAAATCAACAAATAAAAACCCTTCTCCTAATAGTTATTTAAAAAGAACTTATGGTGATTATAAAAAACAACAAGGTGGTTGGCTTTCTAACTATAACATTTAATATTACTAATTAATATTAGGTAATACAAACAAAATTCATTAAATTATATTATTATGATAGACAAATTTCTTAAAATAGCTGGGACTAACAATTTAGATGATTTCTACAAACTTCATCCAACTGAAGAACATTTCTTCAAAGCTTATCCTCATGCTAAAGCAATGTTAAAAAAACCTTCTAAAATAAGAAGACCTAAAAAACAAATGGGTGGAACTTATCAAAATGGTGGTTTTATGGATACTATAAAACAAGTAGCACCTTTAGCTATGCAATTAGCCCCTTTACTATTACAAGATGGTGGTTCTACTGATGGCATCATGCAACTAATAAAAGCTTACGCACAATCTAAAAATATATCTCCTGAAGAAATAACTAATCATTTAAAATCTTTAAAACCTGAAGAACAACAACAAGCATTACAACAAATGCAACAAGAACTTCAAGGTGATAATCAAGAAGAAAATCAACAAACTATGCAAAATGGAGGAAATACAGAACCACAAGATAATGGTAATTATGATATGGTGTTAAATAATGCTGCTGCTATTATGCACCATGCTAATGAATTAAAAGAAGCATTAAGTAAAAATCATAATATCCCAGCTTGGGTAGTTGATAAAATAGAAAGAGCTTCAACAGATATTTCTGATGTTACTCATTATTTAGATGGCGAAGGTCAACAATATAAATATGGTGGTATTCATATCAACCCAGCAAATAAAGGTAAATTTAATGCTCTTAAAAAAAGAACAGGTAAAACTACAGAGCAATTAACCCATAGTAAAAACCCTTTAACAAGAAAAAGGGCTATTTTTGCTCAAAATGCTAAAAAATGGCATCACCAAGATGGAGGATATACCTACCAAAATGGTGGAGAAGCTCAAGAACAACCTCAACAAGAAATGCAAGAAACTCCTCAAATGCAAGGACAAGAACAACAAATGGGTCAAGAACAACAACAAGGTATGCCACAAGATCATCAACAAATGGTTCAACAATTAGTTCAGATAGTAGTAAAAGCTTTACAACAAGGAACTCCACCAGAACAAATTGTACAAATGTTAGTTCAACAAGGTATCCCTCAAGAAGTAGCTACTCAAGTTGTTCAAATGGTAGTACAACAATCACAACAAAGTCAACAACCAGGACAACAATATCAACCTCAAGGTAGTCAATATCAAGGTCCACAATCTATGCAACAACAACCACAAGCTCAAAATGGTGGTATGTTCTTTAATCAAAGTTATTCACCTTTAGATTATTAATCTATGGAAATTCCAAAATTTTTATTAGTATCTCCAGAATTAGTTAAATATTGCCAAGAAAAATTTGATTATGGTGGATTCTATGGTAGAAATGATGCTGCTAAAATGACAAGAATGTATGTACCTAATGCTTCTTCTATGTCTCCACAATTTCAATGGGGGGGACCATCAACAAATCCTGAATATTTAGCACCTCAACCTTATAAACAAATAGAAGTTCAACCATCTCAAAATAATAATGAACAAAATTCTTATTATTTAGACAATGGTAAGTTTACTCAAAAAACAACAGATGATATTTCTCCCAATGGACAAGGTACATTTAATGGTAATCCTAGTCAAACTATAAAAACTAAACCTACTTTTGATTCTTCTATGATAGGGGATCAAAATTCTACAGGTTCTTTACAAAATGCACCTACTCAAAATTCACCAATTAAACCACCAGTAAATAGACCAAATAATATAGTAGGGGGTACCAATCAAGCATTATCATCAATATCTAATCTTTTACTCCAAGAAAGTGAGTTTGTTCCTAATTCTCGTACTAATGCTATTAAACAATACACTATGGCAAATAGTGGACCTGTTGACACTACAAATCAAGTAGGTACATATACAGGAGTTGCTTCAGCACAAAATGGTGGAAGATTATCTTTAAAATCTAAAAAACCTATATTTTTACCTTCTTATAAAGAAGGAGATGAAGTAGATTTAACAACAGAACAAATTCATAAATTAGAACAACAAGGTTATAAATTTCAAATACTTTAAACATAACATACAATGGCTTTTAAATCTTTAGGACAAGTGGGTTCTGCGATACCCAACATGACAATTACAATTAGTGGACCAGATAAAACAGAAATGTTATCTAAATTATTTAATGCTCGTGATGTAATTCATTTAGCACATTTAAAAACTACTTCGTATGCTACTCATAAAGCATTAAATGAAGTTTATGAATATTTATTAGATTTTGCTGATGATTTAGTAGAAATGGAACAGGGGAGAGCAGGTCAAACTTTTGATTTAGTTATACCTTCAGCATCATATCAAGAACCAATACAATATCTAAAAGATTTAAATTCTTATTTAGATAATGCTAAAAATATGTATAGTGACCCTACTATTAATAAAATAGAAGAATTACAAGGAAATATAAATCAATCTTTGTATAAATTAACAATATTAAAATAATTCTTTATGAAAGTAAGAATAATACAAACACCTAAGTTTGCTTATGGTGGGACTTATGATACATATACACCTTCTTTTGTAGATAATTTAGGTATGTTAAAATCTGCAACAGGTATTGTACAAGGTTTTGGTAAAATAGCAACTGGTGCATCTGGAGTAGATTTAAATTCAAAATTAGACCAATTTGGAAATAAAATTACTACAGGTATAGATAACTATACTAACAAAGTTTTACATCCATCAGCTACAACTAAAACTACCCCATCTTCAACTACTAATAGTCAATATATTAATAATACAACTACACCACAAATTTCAACTAATATTGTTAATTCTAATACATTAGAATCAGGAAATGATATTTTATTACAAGGTTTACAAAATGGTGGAGTTCCTTTATTAGAAGGAAACCTACAATCATTATATGAAAATGTAGGAAAACTATTTGCTCAAAATGGTTTAAATAATGGTATGGTATCTAATAGTAATGTTATACCTGTGCCAGTAATGAAAGATGGTGGACATACATTTTTAACTTCTCAACCAGCCTATACTAAAAAATCTTACACTTATTTTGGAACAAACAATGCTCCAGCAAGAGATAGCTATACAGATAATAATGAAACTAACACTACAGTAAAACCTGTAGACCCTGAAATTGCCACAATTGAAGCAGAAAAAGGGGAGTATATATATTCAGATCAAGGTTTATTTAAAATATTAGGAGAAAAACATCCTGATGGTGGAACACCATTAGCAGCTAAAGGTGGGGAATTTATTTTCTCTGCTCACACTGATATGTGTATTGATGTAAAATTACAAGAAGAAGCTAAATTAAAAGAACCACCTTCTAAGAAATGTAAAGATAATACACCTGCTAAAATATTAGAAAGAAATGTAGATATAAAAGATTATAATAGACTAAAAACTATAGTAGGTAATCCTAAATCAGATAACATAACTAAAAAGACAGCACAGTTTATGTTAGATAAAATGGATGCTAAAATTAAAACTATTGCATCTTTACAAGAAGCTAAAAAGAATCCTAATCCTACACAAGTAGAAAATCAATATTTAGAACAAGGATATATTCAAAAAGATATTAACCAACAAGAACAATTTCAAAATGGTGGTATGTATCAGAGTGGAGGAACAGCTTCTTTAGAACAACAACAAAATTCAGATATTTTAAATGAAATAGGAAAAATAAAAGATCCAAGAAAAAGACAAGGGGTTCAACTTGCAGTAAATAGAAACCCAGATTTACCTTATTTGCAAAAAATGGAATTAATTAATAAACTTAATTCTGATAAAGCAACAGGTTTTTGGGATAGTGTATTAAAAAATAATATATTTAATAGAGATAAACCAGATCCTAGAATGGAAGAAGCCTTTGAAAAACTTATACCGTTTTATGGAGAAAAATCTGATGTTCTTGAGTGGTTTGGAAATCTAGCAAGTGTACCAGCAAATGAATTAAATCATTTATTAACAGGAAACTATGAACCTATTGGTCAAACTGTAAGAAGGTATCACCCAGATAGTGTTGGTGCAGGAAAAGAACTTGCTTTAAATTTAGTTACTGACCCATTAGTTTGGAATGCTGCATGGGATGCTTATAAAACAACTCAAGGGGTTACTGATGCTATGAGAGCTAAACAAGCTTATGATTTAGGAAGAAAGATTAAAACCCCACTAATAGCTGGGTATAAGGCAGCTTTAAAATCAAAAGATATTGTAAAAAAACCAGTTGAATATTTAAGTAAACTTGCAGCTTATACACCTTCTAATAAACTTGCTAATATAGGTTATAAAACTATATTTAATCCAGTAGTTTGGCATCAAATAGCAAATGCTAGTCAATCTTTTAAAACTGAAGATCAACTTACTAAATTACAAGAAGAAAATATTCGTTTAAAAAAATTAGTAGATGAAAAAATTGCTACGGAAAATGAACAAAATAATAATGGTGTAGCAAACCCTGATGCAGCAAAAGAAGATACTACAACTACAGTACAACAAAAACTTCCTTTATATGATCAATATGGACATATAATCAATGCAGCATTTAGAGCAGCACCAACTAATCAAGTTTATGCAGCACCAACTTCTAATGAAGTTTATGATGAAAAAAAAGGATGGATAGAATCTAAACAAAATGGTGGTTTAATACAATATCAAAGCGGAACATCTAATGTAACTCCTTCTTATTATTCAGAACCTGAAACAGGTTTAGCTGTTCAATTGGGTGAAAAAGGAGTACCAGGATTATATAGAAATAATCAAAATATATTTAATGTTTATTCTAATCCTAATGATTACACAGCAACAGGTAAGAATGCCTCTTTCAGAGGAAATGATTATCAAAATCAAGCAACCTCTTTAAGTAATATAGTTAAATCTATGAGAGGAGCAGGTATTGATTTTAATGATGTTAAAACAGGAGCAGATTTTCAAAATAAAATGTATGGTTGGAGATTACAAAATGATCCTAATAGTTTAGTAGATTTATTTCACGATACAGGTGCAACAAATAATATGTTAAAAGATCCAGCACTAAGAAGTAAATTAGAGCAATTAGGAGTAGTAACAGGTAATGTATCAGGTAGACCTAATTATACTTTAGATTTTTCTAAAATACAAGGTGATCCTGAAAAATTAAAACAATCATTATCACTTATTCAACCTCATTTTCCAGATAATTATGTAGGATATAGAAGTTTAGGGGCAAAACCTACTACTGTTATTGCTACTGCACCTGTAGCACCAAATAACCCTACAGTAAATGTACCATCTGTAAATAACAATCAGTCAGACTATAATAAAACTGAAGTGCCAAATTTAAATATTAAAAATGTACCACCGCCTCAAAAATTAGTAAGACCACGTAATCATAATTTTGATATTTATATGGGAAATGAGTTAGCTTATCAAGATGTACCACTAGCTTATACTCCTCCTGAAGTACAACCTTGGATGATAGCAGCACATGAATCAGATCAACCTATGAAAAATCAAGCTGCTCAACAATTAGCAAGTTATGTTAATTTAGGTTCTAAATTAGGTAATCCAATGACTTCACAGTTATCTTCTGCTAATTTTACTAATAACACTAATGATGGTTTGCATAGAGTAGGTGTATTTAATGCTAATTCTAAAAGAGATACTTATAATAAAAATATGAACATTAATGCAGAATTAGTAAATAATTTCAATCAAAAAATGGCTGGCACTAATTTATTTGATAAACAATCTATATATGACAAAGGTTTATTACAACAAGGTAATAGAAATCAATATAGAAATATAGAAGATAAAAATGCTGAAAATGAATTTAATGCTAAATTACAATTACAAGCTGCAATGGTAAATTCAGGTATGTTAGATCCTAATAATAGAACACCTATTGATGTTGCAAATGGTTTTAACATTGATCCTAATTATCAACCTTGGAATACTAGAGCAGCTATTAATTCTAAAAGTAGTAATTTATCAGAAATCAAAAAACAAGTAGAAGCTTTAAATTTACCTACAGATGACTCCCATAGTTTAATAGCTAAAATTTATGCAAATATGTTTTCAAAATCAAACGGATAATATAATTATTTTTACTTAACTTTGCAACATGCCTACAGCAAATAATTTAAACGAAATACCTACTGAATATTTATCAGAGAATTACATGCCTGAAGCACAACTTGCTTTGGCTTATGCAGGACAAGAACTTCAGAATACTGCTATGATAAAATCAAGGTATGAAGATTTACTGGGTTTAGATTTAACTACAAATAAATCTAAAGAAACATTATCTACCTATATGAAAGGAGCAGAAGAACAACTCCAAAAAATAGCAGGTACTAATATGTTATCTTATGGGAATGCTTCACATGCATTAGATATATTTAAACCATTAACTGATTCTAATGGAGAATACGGATATATAATGGGGGATCATGCTTATACTCAAAAAACTAAAAGTGTTTTAAGTCAAATAGAACAGTCTAAATCAAAAGATAAAGGAGAAGAATATAATCCTGCATTAGAAAAAATAGTAAATAGTCAAATGATGTTATTTAATAAATTAAATGACCCTAAGAATTGGAAATCTTTTTATTATAATTCTGAGAACTATTCTCCTGGCTATGATTCTGGAACTAAAAAAGAAGTAGCAGATTTAACAGATAGATTTATTAAAATGATAGGTGATGGTGTGGAAATGGATAAACCATTAGGAGAAGGACATACAGAAATATTTAAAGATAAATCAATCTATGCGGATAAATTTAGAGATTATTTAGATGCTAATTTATCAGATAGAGCTAAAGAACAAATTAAATTAAATAAAAAAGCAGAATATTGGCAAAACTTATCAGCTTATGCTTCAATTGATAACCCAGAAAATAAATTAAAAGTTTATAATAGTTTAAAAGATCAATATATAAGAGCTTACCAAGATGATATTAATGCAAGATTAAGTAATGCTGAAGAAATTTCAAATAAACTTGAAATATATAAAAAAGCAGCAGATGGAAATGATAAAAGTTTTCTTAAAAGTATTAACGAACAATCTGAATTAATAAAAAATAAAATAGAGATATTAAAAAATAAAAAGATAACAGAAGAAGATGTCAAACCTTTATTAGATATTAATAATTGGGCTAATGGTCAAGATGCTTATGCAAATTATTTTGCAGATAAAGAACTAACAAAAATTGCTAATGCAACAGCAACTACTTCTGGTGTTCATAAATATGAAACTGATCAGTCTTATTGGAATTTACAAAATTTAAATTTAGGGTGGGCAAGATTTAATGAAGAAAAGGATTATCATAAAAAAGAGTTAGCATTAAAAGGTTTAGAATTAGATTATAAATTTAAAGAATTAAATACACCTCAAAATATTGTAACAACTTATGACAATGCTTCAGGTAATACTATAAGTAGTCCAGAAGATGCAGGTAAACAAAAGTTAAATAATGATTTTCAAGGAGTTGCAACAAGTAATGCTACTTTTGCAGGATTAAAATCCTTAACTGGAATACCATTTCAATTTAAAAATGAAGATTTAAATAAATTATCAGAAATGACTTTTCAACAAGCATTAGATGCTAACATAGGAGGGTTAAGATCTGATAATGACATATTAAATAATTTATTAAAAGTTACTAATGTATTTAAAAATGGAAAAATAAGTAAGATAAATCCTAATACTGATAATGCTACTCAAGTTTTAACTTGGTTAAAAACAGCAGCAATGGATGATAGATATAAAAATATGCTAACTAAAACATATAATAGTAGTATAGATTCTGATAAAAGGATTAATTTTAATGCTGCAAAAACAGCAATGGATATAGAAAATTCAAAAGCAAAAACTATTCAAGCAAATTTACAAACAGCATTAAATAATGCTACCAATGGCGTATTAGCAGCAGGGAAACCTTTTTCTTTTTATACATTTAATTTAAATGATCCTGCAAGTATTGAAAACTCTTTAACAGATTTTGCTAAATCTGCTGGTGTCAATAGTAAAGATTTAATTAATAAATTTTATAACAACTATGATAAATTATCTTCCTCTAAAGTTTTATTAAAAGGGCAAACTCAGTGGGATTTTAAAACAGCTTCTGATAAAAAAGGTAACAGATTTTATCAAAATAATATATTAAATTTAATAAATGGTTCACCGAATAAAGATGCTCTTTCAGATTTTATCAGAGATTTTTCTGAAGATGTAAATGGTAAAGGTATAAATGAACAAGGATTTGGTGTACATTTTAATTCTAATATATCAAAACCAAAAGAATTTATTGAAGCTTTTAACAATTTAGCAGGTAAAGATAACCCTTATGGTTTTACCCCTATCCCTATAGAAAAAGGAAATGTAGATGCCTCTCAAGCTTTAAATCAATTAAATAGTTTTTTTAATACTCATAAAATACCTTCATCTAATATAGATACTAAACAATTTGAAATAGATCCTAATCAAGAAGCTATACAAAAAGGTATTAGACTAACAGGTATAAATCTTAAATCTAAAGATTTAAAAGATATATATGGCTTAACAAATCAGCAAGATATAAAAATTTCATTTTATAATGCTAATAAAGCATTAGATGCACAAAATTTAGATATTATAATTGATGGTGGATATGTAATACCAAAAATTAATAATGATGGTATGATTATAAGAAATCAAGATGGTACAGTTGTTACAGAATATAAATCAGGTGCATCAATAAAAAAAGATGCTTTAGAAAAAGCTATTGTGTCTTATCCTGGAGCAACTGTAGAACAATTACAAAGAGAAATAAACCAATCTTTAACTAAAGATGTGTCTAGTCAATTAACAAATCTAAGTATATTAGCTTATGGTAATTTAGATTTAATTCATTATTTAAACACTTCAGGTAAATCAGTTCAAAAACTTACTAGTAATATTAAAAATAAATTTATTAATACAAAATAACCAAATGGATAATAATTTTGAAAATCCTGCTGATAGTACCCAATATGCAGAAATGGGTAAAGCAATAAAAAAGGAAACCCCATCAAATTCAAGCAATGATGCCTCTGATATTATTTTAAGTGGTATTGCATCAAAAAAACCATTAATGCCTTCAATAGATTTAAATGATTATCGAAGATATACATCTTCTGATGCATTTTCTAAATTAGGTATTAACCCTAATATCTCTCAGGAAGAAATGGAGAAAAGATATGATGCTGCTCAATCTTATGGTGAAGCAGTAGGAAATGCTTTTGGTAAATTTTGGAACAAGACATCAAATTCTTTTTCAGACTTTTTTAGAGCAGATTTAGATACAGTAACTAATTTACCTTCCAATATTAAAGATACAATTAATTTATTTAAAGGGGATAAATTAACTAATTCATCTTTAATGGATCATATGTATCAAGAAATGAAAGATGAAGAAAAATATGATATTTATCATCCTAATTTTGATTCTAGAGACAATGAAAATAAAAATTCATTATTACAATGGATACCAGGTTTTAAAGGATCTGGTGATAATTATGAACAATTTTTACCATCATTGGGTTATACTGTAGGTATGGCAGGAGCAGCAGCAGTCCAAGAAGGATTAGTTACTTTAGTTACAGGTGGTTTAGGGGATGTAGCAGAAGCTGAATATTCGGCTTATAAAGGGAAAAAGATTTATGATTTATTAAATACTTTCAAAGCTAATAATATTAAAAATGCTTGGACAGCATTAAATACTTTTAATGAAGGTAATAAACTTGTTAAAGGTTTAAAAATTGGTTTAGAGGGTTTAAATATGTATTCTGCTTTTAAATCAGAAGCTGCTATGGAAGCAGCTAATACAGGTGCACAAACATTTGATGCAATAAATAAAGAATACATAGAAAAAAATGGATATGCTTTAGCAGGGAAAGAAAAAGAAGAAGCACAACAACAAGCTTTAAGAGCAGCTAATACGGATTATTTATTAAATGCACCTATATTACTAACTTCTAATTTTATACAATTCTCCAAATTGTTTATGCCAGTAGGGGCAAGAGTATTAGAAGATTTATCTAAAGATGCTTTTACAGGTTATAATTTAACAGGTAAATTGGGAACAGCAGTTTTTGAAAAAGAAGCAAGTATTGCTGCAAAATTAACTGAAGCTACTACTATCCCATCTAAATTAAAACTAGGGTTACAAGTAGGTTTAAATCTTATAAAACATAACAAAGGAACTTTAGCTGAAGGTATGGAAGAATCTTTACAAAGATTTGCATCTGACTACTCTCAAGATTATTTTACAAAACAATTCAAAGATAAAAAAGACTGGAATGTAGAATCTATGGCTAAATCTATTGGATATAGTTTAGCAGATATAACATCTAAAGCAGGATTACAAGAATTTATAGGTGGTGCTGTTTTAGGATCTTTAACTCACTTAGTAGGTAAAGTAGCAGATAAAACAGGAGTATCTGATAAATGGGCAACATTAACAGGAGGAGAAACAGCTAGTCAAAAAGAACAAAGAAATGAAATTTTCAGAGGCAATGTTTTAGATTTAGTTAATAATTCTTCTATAGATTTTGCTTTAAAAGATGAGGGATTTGCTAATTTAGTAAAAGAATCTTTAAATTCTAAAGAACTTATTGATTATAATAAAAAACAAGATTTATTTAATGCAGCCAATGCCAAATATTTAGGTTTATATAATATGGTTTGGAATGCTGTAAATTCAGGTAAAACTGATTTTATTATTTCTCAACTAAAAGATCTTTCTAATTCTACAGATAAAACAGAACTAGCTAATAAATTAGGAATTAATCCAGAGGATATTAATCATGAAAACTTACAATCTTTAGTTGGAAGTATTGTGGATAAAATTCAAAGTACAGAAAAAAACTTTAAAACTGTTCAAAAAGAATATTCAAAATTAGGTATAGAAAAAGAATTAGTTAGAAATCATAATGAATCAGTTAAAGAATTATTTCAAAAAGTTAGAAACATATCAGATAAATATATTTTAGATATTGGTCCAGATTTAAACCTAGAACCACATTGGGATAAGCTATCTAAAGAAGATAAAAAAGATTTAACAAAAGTTGCTTCTGAAGTAGAAGATAATAAAATTAAAATTTATGCTTACAGAGAAGCTGTAAAAGTAGCATCAATTAATTTTCAATCTTTAGAAGATACTAGTAAAAGATCTTCAGTTTTATTAAATGAATTAAATAATAATAAAGCAGGTTTAAATTATACAGAATCTTTACAATTATTAGAAAAAAAGAATTTAAGAGAATTAAGAAGAAAAGCAAAAACTTCTCTTGAACTAGCAACAGAACCCTCAGACAAAAAAATCTATCAAAAACAATTAGATGCTATAGAAAAAGCTGATAAAGCTACTAATCATGAAGAAATGGCAGATGCTATACATGAATATGCAAAAGCTTCTACAGATATAATTAATGATTATTTGCATATAGGTAATTACGAAATTAAATCTAATTATAAAAATAAATTAATAGACATATCAAAATTACAAAAAGAACAAAGGGCTAATTTAGATATTTATAATTTCTTAGCAACCGCTAATAATTTTAAAGAATATAGAGAACATACTTATAGTTTATTCCAAGATTTCTTTAATAAAGTAAGAGATTGGAAAGAACAATTAAATAAACAAGAAATAGCTCAACCTGAAGAAACTACTGTTACTCCAGAACCTGTTTTTAATAAACAAACAAATGTTGAATTAACCTCTAATCAACAAGAACAGTTTAATAAACTTATAGAAAAGTTTCCTAATTTAGATATTAATATATCTAGAGATGAAAATGGTAAGCATGAACTAGAAATAAATTATAAATCAGATTTATTTGGTAAATTACCAGAGGATAAAGTAACAGAAATAAAAGAAGTATTTAAAGAATTTTTAAATGACTTAGATCAAAATTATATTAAAGAATTAAAAAAAGCAGAAGATACTAATTTATTAAAGATTATTATAGATAAATATAATAATATATTAGATAATATAGACCCTTCAAAAATTACATTTGATGATATTGCAAAATTGTGGGATGATTTTATTAAGGAAGGGGAAGGAAAATCAGCACCAACTTTAAAAACTGAAACAAGAGACTTAAATAATAAATTTGAAAGAATTTTACAAAATTTTGTAAATACTTATAACGTAGAGGATGAAGATTTTATACCTGAATCTCAGGTTATGAATGATTTAACACCAGAAGATAAAAAAATAGTACATGATATTGTTAATAAAAGTGCTCCTTTTAAAACAATGTTAAAAACATCTTCTTCCGAATCTGTAGATATACCTAATACAAATTTAGAGAAGTTAAAAGAAAACCCCTATGATAATTTTATAAGAGAATTTAAAGATTTTCTACCTACTATTCAAAGTAGTTTTTGGTCTGTAGATATACCAGAAGAAGAAGCAGAATTTAGATTAGTAATAAGAAAAGATTCAAAAGAATTACAAGAAAAATACCAAACTTCAAATTCTTCTATATTAGGAGAAGTTATTGTAGTACAAACAAAAGATAATGGTATTTGGAAAGATGCTTATTTTGATAAAACTAATTTTACACATTCTTTAACTAAAACAGATAATAATTATTTAGTTGTATTTTCTTTTACTAAGCCTAAAACAGGTGGATTTAATACTCAACAAGCTATTGATATTAGAGTAAATAAAGAAGTGGATTTATTACGTTCAGATGTTTTTAGCTCTGTAGAACAAAAAAAAGCTGTATTAATTCAAAGAGCAAATGAATTTTTCTTAAATGAACAAGATAAGATAAAACAATTAAGACAGTTAGCTCAATCAGAAGATCAACCTGTATTATTAACTGATATTAGTAATGGTATTTTATTAAATTCTTCTAAAAAAACAACTGCCTCTGAAATAGTTAAAATGGAAATGAATCCTGTTATAACTATTGCTGCTCAAAAAAATACAACAACAACTATATTAGGAAACAAATATGTATTAAATGGATCTGCCCATGTAAAGGTAGGAGATAACTATATACAATTATTACCAAAAGAACTTTCACCTGAAATCATCAAAGAAATAGATGATTTAATGGAACATACTTATGAACATACATTAGGAGAAGAAATTTCTGATGAAATAACAAATGTAATAAAATACCTATCAACTTTAGTTTATACAAAACCAGGATTAAGACAATTTATATTTAATGCTAATTCTAAAAAAATAGAATTACAAAAATCAGTTTCTCAGGAAGTTAATGGTCAAATATTAGATTTGTTTACAACTTATAATAAAGTATCAGATTTTATTAAAGATGAACCATTAATATTAAATATTTCTAAAAATAGACTTAATTTAAATTATACATATACAATACAAGATAATAAATTAAAATATTCTGAACCAACACAAGAAGAATACGTTAAATTTATTTTAGATAATTCAGATGTAAGAGGTGATTTTAAAACTAAAAATGGCATTCCTTCAGAAATTAAAGTAAGCAAATATTTAAACTTTACCCAAGCCATAGAATCAACACCTAACACTTCTGTAACTAACAACTCTGTTAGTTCTGATGATTTACAAGCTAAAAAAGCTGATATAGAAAGAAGAAAAAATGAAGAGTTAGCATTAATACCAATTACTGCAAACAAACAAGAATTATCTACATTTGTATCTGGGTTTAAATCAACATTTGATAAGTTTTCTGATAAAATGGGTTTTGATAAAAAAGATAAAACCAGTAGAGGAAAAATTAATGAAGTATTTAGAAAATATGGATATGGTACATCTGATGAAATAAATGAAGTTGAAGCAAATAAAGTTTATAAGGATTATGTTAAAAAAATACATCCTGATAAATATCAAGATGAAAATTTAAAAAACATAGCTAATGAGTTTATTACACAATTAAATCAAGCTAAAGATGAAAGTAATGTAACAGCTTTACATAATATCTATAGATTATTTATAGAAGCTAAATATGATGCAGAACTAAAAGCTTTAGAAGGTGGTAAACCTGCTGAGACTTCTACAGATATAAAAAGAAGAAGACAAGAAGAGTTAGATAATTTAGGACAGAAACAAATTAAAAATAACTTTGAAAGATTAGAAGAGGATAGAAATAAATCTCCTAAAGCACAATTAACTATTATAAATAGTATAGAGGGTGCACAAAAACATGGAGTTAAATTAACTAAAGAACAACAAGATAAAGTTAATTCTATTAAAGAAGAATTAAGAAAACAAGGTTATGAAATAGTTGATTTACAAAATACAGTTTTACATAATGGACAAAACACTATTAATGAAGTTGTAAGATTAGCTGATGAAAATGAAGTATTAAATACAGAACAAACTAAAGCTCTTGAAAAAGAATTAGAAAGTAGAAATAAAACAGCAGAAAAACTTAGAAAAAGAGGAGTAAGTGAAGAGAATATTCAAAAAGAATTAGAGCATCAAAAAGATACTCCTATTAATCTTATTGAAAGAGTTATTGAACCACAAATAATGAAAGATGGTAAAATGACACAAGCAGCTTCTGTAGCTACAGTATTAGTAGAAGATAAAAATGCACAAGCATTATTAGATAGAAGTAAATTAGCTAATAAAGGAAATCATGCAAATAAAATAAATGCAAAATATGATGCAGAATATGTAGATAAAGTTAAAAAAGGTGAATTTACTGCACAACAAGCTAAAGATGCTTTAAAAGAAATTAATAGATTAACTCCTGAATTATCTAAACAAATTGATGATGCAGAATTAGCTGCTTCAGAAAATAAAGAAAGTAAAGTTAATAAAGAGGTAAAACCTGAAACACCAAAAACAACTAATGATTTAGCTAAAGGTGGTTTTATAACAAACTTAGATGATATTTTTGGACCTATGAATTCTTCTAAAGAAACAGAAGAAAAGTTAATTGATTTTACTTATGAAAGATTAGATCCCAAAGAAACAGAATGGATAAAAACTTTAGCTGGTAGAGCTGGTTTAGAAGTTTTATTTAAAGCTGCAAATTCAGATTATTGGGGGGAATTTACAACAGCAGCTATAACTTTATTTGATGCTAAAAAAGGAACAGGATACCATGAAGGTTGGCATACATTTTCTCAAATGTTCTTAACTAAAGAACAAAAAAATAAGTTATACAATGAAGTAAAAAATAAAGTTAAAGAATTAAAAGATGCTACACCTGTACAAATAGAAGAATATTTAGCAGAAGATTTTAAAAAGTATGTATTATCTGATGGTAAATTAATATTAAATAAAACACCAGAAAGAAAAAATATATTTCAAAAAATCTGGAATTTTATTAAAAATTTATTTACTAGAGATTTAGATCTTGAAAAACTATATAAAGATTTAAGACATGGAGATTTATATGAATATAAACCTTCTATTTCTAATGCTTATTGGGGTAATTTAAATTCAGCTAAAGGGTTTGAAAATATACCTATTGATAGATTAATAGCTTTTTCTAAACATGCAGATTGTGTTATAGGTCAAATATTAAGTAACCCATTAACAGAAGTAAGTGGTAAATATCAAGGTAATACAATTACTAGATTAAGAAGTGCAACAGAAGCATTAAAAGAACCTTTAATTAAAAATTTAGTTAAAAATGAATTGTTAATTAAATTACAACAATTAAATGGTACTAAAAGATTTAATGAAGATTTAAACCAAATTATAAATAATTTTAATGACTTTTTAGAGTTTAATAGTAAATACAGTAAATCTGGATTTGAATTATCTGAAGAAAGTGAAGAACCTAAAATTGATGAGGAAAATCTAACAAGAGATACGGTTTATGATAAATTAGCCAATGAAACTTCTTCTTTTGATTTAGGTAAAGAAGCTACTAAAGAATTGTTTACTTTAGTGCCTAAATGTAAATGGAATGGTACTTCTTATGAAGTAGTATATGATAAAAATGGTTTAATGACTTCTGCTGATCAAAAAGTATTATGGACATTAATAGCTTCTGAATTTCAAAATTCTTTATTAGAAGAAGATACCTTATCCAAACTTAATGATAGTAAATTACAAAAGAAAATTCCAGAGTTAGGATATATAGCTGATAAATTAATACCTAAAGGTGATAATTTAAACCAACAACAAAAAAATGTAATTTCTAGTTTTCATCAAAGTTTTTCTAAAGTTTATGTACCTATTGTTACAATTGTATTTAAAATTAATGATAAAGGAGAATTAGAAGTATTTGAAAGATATGAAACTAAAAATAATAAAGCTGCAATCCAACAAAATGCTTTAGTTAATTTTTTCAAAATGTCTAGTAAAACTAATTTTGTTAAAAATGGAGTAGTAGCCCAAATAAATGATAGAAATACATTAACTGATAAATTTCTTTCTGAAAAATTTGATTTTACTAAAAACCAAGAAAAAGTAAGATTTTTAAATTTACTAGGATTTGATGTAACTTTATCCCAATTAAATAAAGAACCTTCTTTTCAAAATATAGGACAAACTTTAGATTTAATAGACACTTCTTTAAAACAAAGAATAGAAAAAGGACAAATTATTACAAACCCTATAGCTGATGTTTCATTAAAGTTTTCAAATGAAATACCTTCAGAAAAAACAAATGTATCTAAAGTATTAGATATGATTTCTAATGTATCATTAAAAAACCCATCTATGTCATATAGAGGGGCTAATGGTCAAATGAAATATGGTTTACAACAATATAATAAAATAACTCAAACAAATTATTGGTTATCAGAAACCTCTTCTTATGAATCAATGTTTTCTACTAATAGGAATGGATATAATTTGAATTATTTAAATGGAGATAAATATCATTTAACAAGAGGTTCTTTATTCATGGAATTATCTTTTGGTAAAACTACTTTATCTAAAAATAAAGAACATCAGAGATTAACAGATTTTTCTGGAAATCCTATTAAAATTCAAATAGAAAGTTATGATGGACTAGAATTACAGGATGCAACAAGTAAACCATCTTCACAAAAATCTACTTCAGATTTAAATTACAGAGAAAAATTAATATTAGATTTTAATAGTTTGCTTATTAATGGTAGAATAAGTATGATTCAACCAGCTTCTAAAAGAACTTATTATTCTATGAAATTATCTTCATATAATAGGTTTTCTAATATTTCAGAACCTAATTATATAAGTTTAGATAGTGTATTAAATTCAGAAAATCCTTATAATATTTCTAAATTTATTAACGTATATAAAAATTATTTAGAAGCTGAATTATTTAAAATTGCCAATAAAGATTATGCTAAACTAAAACAAGATAATTTTACTTTATTTGATACAGTTTTATCAGAAAAATTACAAGCAACTTTAAAAAAAGAAGCAAAAGCATCTAAAAAAGATAATTATTTTGATATTATAGAAAAACATTCTTCAGATATTATTACTGAAATGACTTCCTATTTTTCTAAAATAGAAAATGAATTAGCTAATGAATTTGCAAAATATAGTTTTTCAACTAATGATTTAGCATCCTCTTTAAGAGAAAAATCTGATAATATTAATAAATTCATTCAAGCATATGTAATAAACACTTATATATTAGGTGTTGAGGAATTAAAATTATTTCATGGGGATACATCTTTTTATAATAAACAAAAAGGAGAACAAATAGTTAGTTCATTTTTTAAAAGAGCAGGTCAAAATATTTCCACTGGTGCTATACCTAATGTTTCTAATAGTTTTTTAAATTATCAGTTTAATACACAGAATTTTTCTTTAGCTTCTGTTTTTGGTAAAACTAAGGCTATAGAAGATTTTGCACAAGCTAAATTTCAAACAATAGCTGATCAAGTAGTTACCAATCATCCAATGTTAAAAGAAACTACTGTACCAGGAACTAAAATATCTGCACCTAAATTAATAGCTGATGTAGCTAATTCTTATAAAATACTACAAGAAGGTATTACAGGAAAACCTATAGAAATAACTCAGGAATTAATCAATAAATTAAGTAAAAGTTTTTTACAGGGTAATTATGATAAAATTAATGTAACTGATGGTGGGGGGTTATGTACATTGGATTTTTATAGACAAGTAAGAGATTCAATAGATAATTGGTCTACTGAAGATGAAAATCTTTATAGAGCTTTATCTATAGAAAACAAATTAGATAAATCTAATAATTTAACAGAAGAAGAAAAAGCTAATTTAACTAAGCAAATGGAAAACTATTTTAAATTAGCAGGAGATACTGTTTTTGATATAGCTAAATTACAAGCCAACTTAATTATTATAATAAACGGAGTTCCTACACCTATATTACATAAATTTTCATTGGCTCCTATTTTTCCAAGTTCGGCTAAAGGAAAACAATTAGAAGATATTCATGATTCCATGTTAAAGAATGGGATTGATTATTTACCTTTTGAATCTTCTTCTAAAGCATTTACACCTAATATTTATGAATTAATAACTAATGGTAATTTATCTTTAAATGAAAGTAAACCTACTTCATTACCACTTGCAGGATTAAAAGAACAAATTACAACAAGTTCTAAACAAAAAAAAGAAAAAACAAGAGGTGTACAAATAACACAATTAACTCTTTCTAATTTAATGCAAGATGGAAAACCAATTGATTTTCCAGGTACAAAAGAAGAATTTCAAAAACTCCCTTATAATGAATTAACCCCATTAGGAAAAATATATAGAGATAATTTAAGTAATTTAAAAAGATTAAAACAGATTAATAGAGAATCTTTATATAAAGAATTGGGATTAGAATTACAAAAAAATGGAGATATTGTAATTACTAACAGTGAAAAATTAGTTAAAAAATTACATCAATTAGCTGATGAAAGACAGGCTAATTCTAATATTAAAACCTATGTATCTTTTGATAAAGAAACTAAAGATTTTTCTAATCCTTTAGAGTTTGCATTAAATAGAGATGAAATTAAAAAATTAATTAATGGTTTATTAGATAGAAAATTAAGGGTAATGAAAGCTAATGGCTCTCAAGCTATTCAAATGTCTGATTTTGGACAACAAGAAAAAAACCATGATTTTACTAACCCTAACCAAGAAGATTTACTAAAATATGGAGTTAATGGATTACCTTTTACACATTTAGATAATAAAGGAAATTTAATAAAAATGGGTTGTAAGATCACTATGACTGATAACTATAAAATTTTACTTAATATCAAAGAAGTAAAAGATCTTGCTGAAACTAATAATATATCAACTTTAAATGCTTTAAACCAATTATTAAAAACTCCAGAATTTAGAAAAAAATATGAAGAAAGTTTATCTATAGTAGGGTATAGAATACCTACAGATGGACCATCTTCAATGATGTTATTGGATATATATGAATTTTTACCAACTTATGAAGGTAATAAAATTATTCTCCCAGCAGGTGTTACCACTCAATCTGGTACTGACTATGATATAGATAAACTTTCTTTATTCTTTAAATATTTAAATCATGAAGGAAAAGTAATATCATCTAATTTTGATAAGAAAAATATATTTAAATCTTTAAAGGATCTAAAAGAAAAATCAGATGAACTCTTATTTAATTTAAATCAAATTCAAAAATCCCAAGATTTTGATAAAGAACAGATAGACATATCATCTTCTTTTTTAAATGAACATGTTAAATTATGGGAAAATCTAATAGAACAACCTAAAGTTGATGAGGAATTTTTAACTAAACTAGAGAATTTTATTGAACACCACAAAAACACTTTAGAAAGATACACACAAAATGTTTTAGGTAATTCAAATTTAGCAAAAGAATATATAAAAGAGTTTGAAATAATTAACCAAACTATAGTAGGTTTAAGAAATCAATTAGATGAGAAAAAACAAATAGAAAATCAAATAGTTAAGAATTATGAAGAAACACTTTCTCATCCTGCTATGTTATATAGTATGTTAAAACCTAATACAGTTGCTTCCCTTGAATATTTATCAAAAATTATTGGTAAAAAAACAGGGATAGAGATGACTAATTTTAAAAATTCAGAAATTATTAATCCGTTATCTTCTCAAAAAACACATGATGAATTACAAGAAGGTAAAAAAGCTTTGGGTATTTGGGCAGTTGGAAATACATTTTTTCAAAATATTGCTCAAACAGGATTAAAACTAACAGGTAAACTGCAAGTTAAAATCAAAGAAAATATAAAAGTTTATAATACACCAAATCTTTTATTGTCTAAAGCTGAAGAATTAAAGTATTTAGATGAAAATGGCAATTTTGATATATCTCGTATTACAGATGCAGAAGGCAATTTAACAAAAGAAATATTTAGTGAAGCTATGAATATGTGTGTGGATGTAGAAGGAAATCCTTTTATTAAACAATTAGGGCATAATTTATGGAATGCACCTGTAGCTCTTTATATGACTATTAAAAAAATCCCTATTGAAAGACAATGGAATTTTTTAAATCAACCTGTACTACAACATTATTATTCTGAATTAAATAAAAGAGGGATAGCTGAAAAGAAATCAATTATAGCTGATATTTTTAATAATTATTTTGCTAAATCTTTGGAAAAATATTTAGGGGAAGAAGGACAAATATCATTTGATGGTGCAGTTTCATATGCTCAACAATGGAATTCAGGTAATACAAATAAATTTGATTTATTTGAATTAGAAGATGATATTTCTAAAAAGCCATTAGGTCTATTAGAAGCAAATAAAAATACTACTAATAATATTATAAAAAGACAACTTAATGTATTTACACATTTTATTGCACTATCAGAAGAAGCTAGGGAGTTAAATAAACTTAGAAGAAATACTAATTTTCCTTCAAGAAAAATACAAGGAATAATACAAGCTAATGAATATATATTAAATAAAAAAGCTTTATTAGAAGATGTTGGTAAAATGCCTAGAAATCCTTTCTTTGAATTATCTTCTTTAAAAGATTATTATAATAATTCTATTGCTAATACTTATAATGAAATACCTATTTTTAAAGCTATCTCAGAAAGAATGTTTCCTATTAATTCTGATAGTTCTATTTATTCAGCCCTTTCTTATGTTAAACCTAATAAATCTACCGATGATTTATTTTTAGCTAAAGCAGAAAAAATAATGACTAATGATGTTATTTCATCTTTATATCAAAATTTTGGATTAGAGCAAAAAGAATTAAATAAAGGAAATGTAGTTTTATTATTGAATCATCCAAAATCTTATACTATTAGTAAAATTGAAGGAGATAATGTACATGTAAAAGAAATTAAACCAGAAGAAAATCAAGTTGCTAAAGAATTAGTAGTTCCCAAATCAGATATTATTAGTTTAAATAGAAATACTTTACATGATAAAGTAATATCTTCTATTGATTTTGCCAAAGGATATGAACAATTAATACTTGCTAAACTTAAAAAATTAAGAGAAGAAAATCCAGAATTAGAAGAAAACTATCCTATAGTAGGTAGATTTTTACCTAATATTTCTAAAAAATCTTCATTATGGAATGTAGAATTATTTAGAGCAGATGCAAATGAAACTTCAGATAAAGATAGTTACATTCAACAATTAAAAGATTTATGTAATCATGAAAATCAAGAAGTAGCTCAATTATTTAGAGATATAATGTTTACAGGGTTGTATCAATCAGGTTATAATTTATCACCATTATTTTTTACAGATATAATGAATTATGATGTAATTTTGCCAATAATTCATAATGCAAATAAAATGTATTCTTTATTAAAAGAAAAAGATCCTGATTTATATAGATATTTTGTTCATGCAATGGCTGATAATATTAAATATAATAACCCATCATTATATATAATTAAAAAAGATGAAATATATAATTATGAATCATCTAGAGGAAGAAATCTTACTGTAGATTTTAATAGGTTAGCTGAAATGTTATCAGGAGTAGTTCAAGAAGATTTACATCCTACAGTATCTGAAGATGAAAATCTTTTTGATGAAGTTGCCTTTAATAAAGATGAAGATAATTCTTATCAATACCAAGATGATTTTACTCCTAGTTATGAACCAAAAACATTAGATGATGTTTTACAAGATATTGTAAAAGATTTAGATATGTCTAAAGAAGAAGCTAAAAATATTATATTAGAGAATATTGCAAATAAAAATAGTGTATCTATTCAAGGAGCTTTAAATTCTATAAATGATGTTTTTATTGAGTCTAAAGATGATCCTGCATCAGTTAATACATTTATAGATCTTTTAAAAAGTTGTTATTTAATAAAAAAATTAGTATGAGTTGTATAAATAAAAATGATCCTAAATTTCAAGAGTTATTAGGCAAATATAAAAACCCATTAATTGCAGAAGTAAAGTATAAACAATTATACCCTGATAATCATAAACAAGTTAATTATGAGTTTAAAGCTATAACAAATATTATTCCTAATCTAACAAGAGTAAATCAGTGGTTTAAACAATTAGGAAACACAGATAAATTTTGGCAAAAGCTTCAACAAGATTTACAAATACCTAAAAAACAAATTGAATTATTAAAAAATTCAGAAGGTAATACTATTGAAGAAAAATTATCTTCTTTTGCTGCTAATTATAGTTATACTGTTGAGATTAATATCGCTAAAGAAAATAAAAACCTAAATAAAAATACAGCAGGAGTAGAAATGTTTTCTATTGGAAATACAATCTATAAAAGTAGTCGTTTATCTGATGAGTGGTTTAAATATGAAACAATAGATGGTAAAGGTATTAAAACAAATATAACAGAAGAAGAATTTGAAAATGCTGTTAAAAATAACAGAAATCCTGCAACTCAACATTACTCTAATTTAACAGTTCCAGGGGGTACTAACTATACTGAAAATGCTATAACAATACCTGGAGTTATTAATGTTATATCAGCAGGTGGAGGTTATCACGATAATGAATTTAATGAATCAAAAGGTGATATGGCTGGATGGTTTAGAAGTGATGTTAGAAGTGAAACTGAAAATATAAATACAGAAGAATACTATGATAGTAAAGGTAATAGACTTTCTAAAGAAGATTATATTAAACAATATGGTACTAAAACTGCAAATAATGTTCCTACTAAAACTCGTAGAATACTAGAAGTACAATCTTTTTTTCAAAAAGTTAGAGATAGTAATTATCTAATTTCTAATCTTGAACATACAATTGAAGAATTAGGTCCATACTCCCCAAAGAGTATGATAAATAGTAATAACTTCTTACAACTCCTTAATAAAGACAATAACTGGGTAACATTCTTTGTTAAATCTATTATACAAGATAGTGCTAAAAAAGGATATGAGAAAGTATTATTTCCTAGACTTGATACTATTATACAAATAGAAAGTAGTGGACATTTTAAATCTTATAAAGAAGCTGAAAAATATTATAAAAATGATGATTGGTATAACTTAGATTCACAATTAAAAGAAGATTTAGCTAAAGCAAAAGCTTTAACAGAAGAAAATTTTAATAATGCTAAATTAGGTAAAGAATTTATAAAAAATATAAATTATGATTTAATAAGAAATAATAAAAATATTACATTTAAAGAATGGAAAGATAGTAATGTTAATAATACTTATGAATTATGGCATAGTCATCAACCTACATTATTAAATACAGCTAAGTTTTATGAAAATGATGTAACTAATATTCTTAATAAAACTTATGGTAAAGAAAATGTAAAAGTTATTACTGATGAATATGGTAATACTTGGAATGAAGTGGAAATAAGCCATTCTATGTTAAATGAAATTATTTTAAATTCTATAAGTTCTTCAAAATTTTTAGATAATGATAGGAAATTAAGAAATAAATATTTTTCAACTAATTCGGCTATTAAATCATCTGAAATATTAAAACAAATAAGTAATTCTACAAATGTATTAGCACCATTAGCCAAAAAATTATTAGAGTATGTTAGTATAAATGATGTGCCAATAACATTAGTTAATAATACAGAAGTTCCTAATACTAAATTTGAATCAAAAGGTGCATTTTATCATAACACAAATGAAATTAAAATTGCAGAATTAGCAACTTATAAAAATGGAATAGCTGAACCAACTATACTTCATGAAATATTACATGCTTTATCTTATAAAGAACTACAAAAAAATAATGAGAAAACTAAAGTTTTTAAAGACTTATATAATAAATCAGTAGAAAAATTAGGAACATATAATCCAGAAACTAAATTAGGTATTTATGCTAATTATACTATGGATGAATTTTTTGTAGGGTTATTTACAGATGGTACATTTATAAAAGAACTTTCTAAAATAGAACCTATAGAATCAAAAGAATTTAATAATCTATTTGAAGAATTAATGTCTTCTCTTTTAAAATTATTAGGTATAACCCCAAAAACTAGTTTATATACACAAGCATTTGCAGTTGCAACTAATATTTTAGATAATTCATTACAATCCATGACTGAAATGGAAAAAGCGTCAGAAGGATTTTATAATTATCAACAAGATATTCCATTAGCTTTTATTAATAATACTTCTTCTAAACCTGCCATTATTCAAAACAATGGAACTTTTTTAAACATTCCTGAAGATAAAAAACAAAAAATATATGAGAATTATGTAAATTTAATGGATAGAAAAAGAGAAGGTAAAGCCATTAATTATGAAATGTTTGAAAAAATGTTTAATAACTTACAAGTTTTTAATTATAAAGACACTTATATTTTTGGAGAATGGGATGTTCAAAACAATATATTTAAAGGAAGATTAATGTCTTCTCCAGGAATTAAAGAGTTATATGGAGCTTTAGATGAATTACTTAACAGTGTTAATTTTGTAGCTTCTGTACCTTCTGATATAGGCTCTATGTTAGAAAGAAAAGGAATGTATAAATTAGATGTTGGTAAAGAATACAACTTTAAAGGTGAAGAGATGGTTAAAAATCTTTATTTTTCTAATAAAGAATTAGTAGAAAAAATATTTAAAACTTCTCCTGAAAAAGTAACTGCGGAACAAGTTAAAAAATATGATACCTTTTTCAATTACTGGACATTAATTGGTAATCTAAAAAAACTTTATGAAAGTAAAGAATTTAATAAAATATTACCATTATTAAAAGAGATAGGTATTTATGATTATAATGCTTATAAATTAACTAGAAAAATAAAACAAGGTAAAATTACTAATGATGATATAGAAACTGTAGTAAAAGAGATTATTAAAAATTCAAGTATTAATAAAGTAAATATTGATAAAACAGATTTACTTAATAATCCTAAGATATATGAAGATCTTGATAATGAATTAAATAAAAATCTAGCATCTTTTCTTTCTAAATTTGGAATAAAAACTGAAATGTTAGAGGATATGCAAAGTAAACTTAATATGGATAGTTTTGCACATATTGATATTTTAAATAAAATATTATATGTTAATAAAAACAATCAAGAAAACTATCCTCAACAAGCAGGAAAAGTTATTGCATTTATGATGCAACATAACCCTCTTATACAAGAAGTAACTTCTAAAATGAAAAGACTTTCTATGTTTAAAGGTTTGACTAACGATGAACTTTTAGAAGCAATGGGAGATTTAATTTCACAAGAACTTCATAAAAAAACAAATACAAAATTACCAAAAGATTTAATAGAAGCTATTAAAAATTTAGTAAGACAATTTTTTAATTATTTAAATAGAATTCAAATAGCAAGAATTAATAAAAATATAGCTTTTATAGCTGATAATATATTAATACAAAATCAATCACTAATAACTCAATCTGTTTATAAACCAGGTTCAGTAGGTAAAGAAGTTTCTAAAATATCTTTAAGGGAAGCTTTAAAATCTGATGATTTTGGTAATAGCATTGTTGAAAGAATGGCAAAGTATTTTATACTTACAGGGAGTATTACTTTATCAGAACAAGGGACAGTATATAGACCAAATGAAAATCAAATACATGATTTAGATTGGGTAAGTCCAATAACAAGAAGAGAAGCAATTAAAATATTTAATGAATTATATCCAAATAATAAATACATTAGAAATATTTATAATGATGAGTATCAAACAGATACTTGGTTAATAGCTCCAGAAGGATATAGAATTGAAAATTTACAAATAGATACTTCTAAAAAAGTATTTAAAAATGGAGTAGCAGTTGGCTCTACTAATAAAATTGTTGGATATGATATAGTTGATTCAAATGATAATATTGTAAGTAGTTATATACCTTTATCAGATTCTCATACGGAAGAAATTCAAGCTAAATTAATTGATATTTTTACTTATCCAAATCCAACAGAAGAACAAACCGCTAATAAAGAAATTACATTAGATTCTGGAACTAAATTAAGAGTGGCTGATTGGAGAAGTACTTTTGCTGCTAAATTAGAATTTGGAAGATTAAAAGATATATGGGATTATAATAGATTTATACCTAATGAAAATATTTACAAAGAAGAAAAAACTAAACCTAAACCTATAAAAGAAGGAGTAGCTGAAGTATTTGAACAATATCCAGAATTAGTTTTAATTGGTACAGCTCAAGAGTACTCTGATTATTTAGATACTATTTTCCCTGATAGTAAAGTAAAAGATATTGTTTATCATACTACAGATAATGAATTTGAAAATTTTGATAAATCTAAATTCAAATCTAATAAAAATACAGGTAATACAGAAATAGATGGATTCTATTTTACAGATAATAAAGAACCCGAAACTTTTTATGGTAAAAATTTAAAAACTGCTATTATAAATATTCAAAATCCAGTAATAGAAAATTATGTATTTGATATTAAAAAAACATATACTAAAACTATAGATGGAATTATTACAAAAGAAGATAATCCAACAACACCTGATGATAATGTATTTGTAGTATTTGAACCAGAACAAATACATCCACTAGGTGGTGAAGAAGATATGAGAAAGTTTAAAGAACATATGGACTTTAAGAATAACGTTAAAGATTATTTTAATTTATCAGAAGAAGATAGTAATTTTGTACAAGATATTTCAAATTTAAATTTTACTTGCTAATGATTTGCAGAATAAATGAAATACCAGAATATATTTCTAGACTCAATTTAAACAAACAAATTGAGGGTTACACTCGTAATGCCCATAATACAGTAGTAAATGAACTTTTAACACTTTACACTCCCTCTGGAGTAAAAGTATTTAGAGGTGCAACTGTTTTAGGATATAAAGCTACTGTTTTAAACACATTTGATAAACCACAACATTTAAAAAATGAAATTACTAATACTGCAAATGCTAAAATAAAAGAGTTAAATAAAAAATATAATAATGCTGTAACTTTATTGACAGCAATAGGAAAACAATATTTAGCTGTTAATTTAACTAATTTTGGTTTAAATGAACAACTTAAAAAAACAAATAATATTGATAATAATGGTTGGGATAGAAATGATCCTAATTATTTATATTTAACTGATGATCCTAATATTAGGAATACAGGTTTATTTTTTAATTTAAATTCACATACTTCAAATCAAATAGAAGATTCTGTTAAACATAATTTATTAGTTTTCTGTGAAAAACTTGGATTAGATGTCAAACAAGCAGAAATTATGGTAAATAATTTAAAACCTAATGCTGTTGCTGATATTTTTAGAAAAACAATTAGATATGCAGAAGGTCATGATAATAAATTACCAGAAGAAGCTGCACACTTTCTTTTAGAATTAATGCCTAAAAATCATCCAGTTTTTCAGAAAGCATTTAATGAAATTGTTAATTATCCTATTTATGATAGAGTAAAAAAAGAATACGAACAAACTTATAATTTTGATGAAGCTAAAATTAGAAAAGAAGCCATAGCCCAATTAATTGCTGAAGAAATAGGAAAAATTAAAGAGCCTATTAATTTAGTTTCAGATAAAACACCTTTATATAAAAAACCTTTAATTTGGTTAAGAGATTTATTTAAATCATTTAAAAATCTATTGGATAGAAATAAAGAAGATGCTTTTACTAATTTAAAATGGAGGTTATTAAATGCAGATATTTCTGATTTATCTTTTGATAATGTAAAAGAAAATGTAAATTCAGATGGATTATATTTTAGTAAAACAAGATTTAATGAATTAGCTGATGAAATTGAAAACTCAAAAAATAAAGATAAAATAATTAAAGAATTAGAAAATACTTATTCTAATTTATCCAAACTTAAACATCAAATAGATACAGCTAAAACATCAGAACATGTAACAGCTATATCTCCAGCAAAATCAAAAACTATACAGTTTTTAAAAGAATCTATATCTAATTTAGAGAACACATCTTTAAATGTAGCTATAACTTTTTCTACAATGGTGTTAGAAACCAACATGTTATTAAAAGATTTTAAAAATTCATTATTAGCAATAGATAATATAAAAGACCCTAATGCTCAATTATTACAATGGCAAAATTTAATGCTTTCTTCAAAAGTATTAATTGATAATATTGTACCTCAAATTAAAAAAGTTGATTGGTATTTATCTGATAGTGATTTATTAAAAAAGGAAATAGGAGAAATATTAAATAATTCAGCAAGTATTAATTTGTTTATTAATGAAAAAGCATTAGAATTAACATCAAAAATTTTCTCATCTACTCTAGCAGATAAAGTAAAAGAGTTAAGAGAAAAAACTGATTTAAAAAAACAACCATTATTAGCTAATAGAGAACAATTAATTAAATCAAATGGTTCTTTAAAAACTATACAAAGAATAGATAGAAAATTACAAGACATAGAAGATGAGTTTTTAAAATTAGCCCCTACAGAAGAAAGTATTGTTAAATTATTACAAGGTAAATTAGGAGATGCTTCATCAATTGCATATTTAATGCAAGCGGCAGCATTAAATGGGAATGTTTTAATTAATGAATTAGATAATTATATTTAAC
>Ga0209084_1000052_pt1 | contig 113148 bp, 111 predicted proteins | sample C_130820_MF_Meta_FD_187309 | JGI IMG/M metagenome (GOLD analysis project Ga0209084, IMG submission 187309) | Freshwater microbial communities from Lake Croche, Canada to study carbon cycling - C_130820_MF_MetaG (SPAdes) (version 2) | ecosystem: Environmental > Aquatic > Freshwater > Lake... | reverse complement strand
TCATCTCCATAATTCTTTAGAGCTTTCATCATACTTTCTGATATCATCTGGCTTATCATCTTTTTGATCTTTCTTTTTACTATTGTAATTCTCATTTCTTTTTTTTCTTTTTTTTCAATTTTTTTTTATAGGGAACCGAGGTTCCCCTATGACCCCTCCTCCACTAAAAATTTATAAAATAATTTTAATTTTCTCTTCTGTAAAAGTTCCTTCCTTGATTTATTTTAATATATTTAATTAATATACTTCATTGATTTTAATTCTTTATTCTATAAGCTAGTAAATAAATATAAATTAATTCTAGTCTACTATTCTATAAAATTCATAACTTGATTTTATTTAATTTTACCTTTTATAAAAAATTGAAATACTTTTTTATAAAAAGTAAAATATACACTACTAAATCAAAGCAACAATGTCATCAATTGAGAACATCACTATATTAAATATTGAGAATACCTGTTCCAGAAAGCGCAAGAATATAATTCAAGAAGATGAGTATATAAATTTATATCCTTTTGATAAAGAGTGTGATACATATCACCAAGTAACCTCTGGAGGCAAGAGAAACAGAAATTTTAAGTATTGAGAGCAAGAGAATAAGGAAAAAAGAAGATTGAAGCAGCTAGAAAAGGAATATGCTCGTCAAAAGCAAGTTCCTTCAAATCGTCAAGGAAAGAATGCCAAGAAGACAACAGCTAGACTTGCGATTGTTTTAAATTACGAAAGACTAGAAGAAGTAGAAATAATAAAGGGTAAGAATGCTAAGAAACTTGCTGCTTGGATTGATGAAAAGGCAAAAATTCTCTCTGAACAGCCAGTAGTTACCACAATTAAGATGACAAAACTGTTTGGGCGATTGAAGCGCAAGCCTGGACACCGCGGCAAGCCAGAAGAGATCACTGTTTTAGATATTGAAGATAATGAGTTGGAATTTTCTGCGATGGAAAATCATGATGAAATTGATTGGAAGGAGAAATATCGCACCGGCTACACAGAGTATCTATAAATTAATTATTAAAAAATATTATTATATGAATAATAGAGAGATAATAAAAAATAAGAAAATAAGAAAATAAAATTTAGTGGTTATAAATTTTTTTTGTAAATTTTAATAATATAAATAAAGATATTAAAATTATAACTATTTATAAAATAAAGATGGAAGCTATTCTTGCTCTAGACAATAAAAATGGATTATCAAAAGAAAATAAAATACCATGGAACTGTAAAAAAGATCTTAAATTTTTTTATGATACAACAGTTAATAATGTTGTTATCATGGGGAAAAATACATATTTTAGTTTACCAGAGAGAATAAGACCACTTAGAAATAGACTTAATATTGTTTTAACAAGTCAACCTAATTTATATTCAGAAGATACCTCTATAAATAATAATGTAATATTTACAAATTACGAAAATATTTATAAATCTATTCTAAGTAATAGAGAGAAATTTATGACAGCATATCCCTTTTTAAGTAGGAATTTTAAAATATATATTATTGGAGGAAAACAAGTATATGAAAAATTTATTCCATTATGTCAATCAGTATGGGTTTCATTTATAAAGAATGATTATTCATGTGATTTATTTTTTGATTATGACTTTAAAAAAGAATTTAAAGAAGTTCAATTTGGTGAAGATGATGAGTTTAAAATAAGTAAATATACAAAAAAATAAATTTTTAAATTTTATATTAATATATTTTTATTTATTTTATTTTATTTTATTTTATTTAATTATCATACCCATCGTATCCACTGTAATAACCCGAACCACAATAATCACAATATTCAGAATGACAATAAGGTCCTATATCATCATATGGACCTGGCATGTTGTCATTGTTGTAACTAAAATTTATTTCTGTATTACTCTCTTCGTTAAAAACTTCCTCGTCATCTGATTCAAAGTAATTTATTATCGGCAAATTTCTAAGAAAGTATATGGTTCTTGTAGATCTTGTTACAGTTGTATTTCCAATACTTTGTTTTGATTGACTTCTGGTAAGCATATTTTAAATATTGGTTATCTTTGAATTATGTCTTTAAGTTTATTTCAAGAAAGTATTTCAATTTTTTATATTTTTTTAAAATATAAAAAATCATATTGTGTTTAAACACCAGAGTTTTTAACAAAATGTTTATTCATATATTTTTGAATAGTAAAATATGTTAAATTTTGATTATCATCCAAACCCAATAAAGTCTTTAATTTATTATCAGGATGAATAATCTGTCCATTATCGTTGTTATGTAGTTTATTTTCCTTTATATAAGCAATTAATGCTCGTGTAACTTCTGTTCTAGCTATTTCTGTTCCTTCCTCTTTATTTAAAAAAAAACATAACTCTTTTGTAATCTTACCTGGTTTAGCAAATCCAGAGGGTTTTCTATTTCCCTTTTGTTTATTTTTAGTTACTTCTTTTTTCAGACCCTTCATCTTTTTTTTAATAGTTTTTTCTATTTGTTTTACACTATGTTGAAGTATATTTATTTGTAATTTTACTGTTTGTAATCCATTAATTAAATTATCAAATTGAGAAAATACTTCTTCATCATGTAGTTCATTATTTTCTGATTTCATTTATATTTTTAAATATCTATAAAACTTTAAATTGATTTTTATTTATAGATATTAATTATTTATTTTCTTCTATGTTTACGCGTCTTTTTGCTTTTTCTTATATTTTTACAAATAGGACAACCACATGTTGGTTTATGCCCATTTGATCTTTTTCCTTTACTTTTGCCTCGTCTTTTGCGAGTTCCTCCACTTAAAGTAATAGCTTCTTCGGTTTCTTCTATAACAGGTGCTGGTTTTATTTCTTTTGGATTTTCTTCTATAACAAGTGCTGGTTTTATTTCTTTTGGAGTTTCTTCAACAACATCATATTCATCGTCACTCGCAACCTCTTCTTTAGGTTCACCAACAACTGCGTCTTCATCAGATCCTCCTTTTTTCTTTTTCATATTTTTACAAATAGGACAACCACAATCTAATTTATGTCCATTACTCTTTTTTCCACAATTCTTGCTATTATTTTTTTTTGAAACATTTTTAATACCTTTAGCATTTTTCATATTTTTACAAATAGGGCAACTACAATCTTTTTTATGCCCATTTACTTTTTGTTGACCAGTTTTTCTCTCATTTTCTCTTTCAATATCTTCAGTATATCCATTTCGTTTTGCCTTTGCTTTCATATTTTCACAAATATGGCAATTACAATCCATTTTATGACCATTTTTTCTTTTTCCTCCAGTAAGCTTTACAATATCAGTATTTGTCATTTATATATTATATTTATAAAATAATTATTTCTTAAATAAGTATTAAAATATATTTTTTACAATAAAAATATATTTTTTAAAATTTATAATTGAATTTGTGTAAGGTTACAATTTACTTAGCTTCAGCAGGGGCAACAGGCTTTCTTCCGCGAGGCTTGGCAGGACCCTTAGTTATAAGGGTCCATTCCTTCTTCTCACCGTCTTTTGCCTCTCTTGGTCCCTCACCACGAGCTCTAGGAGCACGAGATTGTCTTGGAGGTCTAACTTCACTCTTATCACTCTCCTCTCTAGGAGCTCTCTGTTGTCTAGGCATTCTAGGAGCAGGAGGAACATCCTCTTCATCAGGCTTATCCGATTTATAAACGGATCTAGCAACCTTGAAATCATGTCTAGTCTCGCACATGAGCTTTCCACCCTTAATTCCACTAACATTACTTGCCTGCCACTCATGATCTCCAGATGTGGTCTTAATTAAAACAAACTCTACATACTCTCCTTGAACCAAATATTTGTATTGTTGGTTCTCAACATTAATAACACTGTGATGAACAAACACATCACTGCCTGAACGATCACCATCAGTTACAGTAATAAATCCATAACCGGCCTTGTTATTAAACCACTTAACACGGCCAGTTAAGCGATCAGAAAGTGTAACAACGTCTGTAGTAGTTGACATCTATTTATACATTACATAATGTAGTATCTTTATACCATTTTTTAATTATATTATAATTTACCTGATTGTGTAATATAATATATGTGTGATAATACAAATCTTTCCAAATCTTCACTTTTAGTTACATCTACATCATTTACATTTATTTTGGAAAAATCATATAATTCAATATTATTATACGTTATATATTCAAAAATCGGTATTAAATTTATAGATTCAGGTTCATTTATTGTTTTCAAATCTATATTTACATCATTTGCTATTTTTCTAATATAATTATATATAGTTAAACCTATCATTTTTAAACGATTATCACGCTGAGTTTCTGCTTTTTTGTTGACTAATTTAAATACGTGAAAAATAGATTCAACAAATTCTGACATTTTATCATACTTATTTTCTGACATTTATTGTATTATAATGTTATTTTTAAATTTTTATATTTTAATTTATATTAATTTATTAATTTTAATAAATTTGTAAATTTACTAATTAATAGCTGATAATTTGGTATTTCATTAAAATTTAGACATCTAATATAATTTAAATATATTTTAAATATTTCAGGAACATCTTTACTATTTATTATTTCTTTTTTATCTCTCTTTATATTGTCAATGTTATCTAAATCTCTCCAAGATAAATTTCCTTTATTAAAATAAATTAACATATATCCCAAAGACTCCAAGTCATCTCTTCTAGTTAATTCTATAAATTCATGCGCATTTAAACTAGCATATGTAATACTACCTATTAAACAAGTATTTTTTTTCATAACTATATGGTTTCCATCTTGAATATAGGATTTACATAATCCAAAATCTATTAAATACAAACTATTATTTTTTCCTAATAAAAAATTAGCTGGTTTTATATCTCTATGAATTAATCCCTTATTGTGTATCTCTTGGATTAATTTTATTAATTGTATACCTATTTGTAAAGTTAATTTTAGAGAGAAGTGTTGTTTTTCATATTTTATATCTTCTAGACTTTTACCCAATAAGTTTAATACCATATAATAATTATTATCATCTTTTCCATACCATTTTACCTTTGGTATCCCAAATGTATTTGATAAATATTGATATATTTTTGTTTCATTTTTCAATAAATTTATACCTTCCTTTATAGGTTCTACTTTTATTGCTATCTTTTCTCTTGTTCTGATGTTTTCTCCTTTATAAATAGAACCAAATGATCCTTCTCCTATTTTTTCAATTAATTTATATTTATTATTAATCATATATTATTTAAAAATCAAATAATTTTTAAATAATTATTAAATTTAGAATATTTATTTATTTAATATAAATTTTGGAAATATAAATTTATGTTCATTTACAACTGGTAACTTTAAAAAGAATAAACCAATAATAATAAAAATAATACCTAAATATCTCCAAGGATCGTGAAATTTTTCACCTAATATAAGAATAGCTGCTATAGACTCTATTAACGCACTTATACCATCCCATGCCGCATTTACTAATAAAACACTTGAACCTTGTAATGATTTTATTAAACAATAGATAACACTTATATAACCAAATGTTCCTATTGAAAAATTATAAAGCCCACCTTTATTAGCAAATTCTTTATAACCAAAATCTCCAACTATTTCAGCAAGAGATAACAAACCTATATCTATATAACTCATTAATTGAGATATATTATTAAAATATATAAATTTTTTATTTATGTATTTTTATTTATGTATTATTTGTAATTATATTACAGAGTAAAAAAATATACTGTAAATACGTGTGTTGATAACATAATTAATTGTTGTAAAATCATAAGATATTTACCTATATAAGTTACCGGATATATTCCTGAAATACCAACACTTGCCTGGGTTGTTGTTGCTAATAGTATAAAATCAATTAAACTTTCATGTTTTACTGAATTTTCATCATCAAAGTCAGATTTAAAAATATAATATAAAGTAGCAAAAATTATAATACATGTTAAATGAAAAACTAATATTCTAAATATATATTTCATATTTGATATATATATTTAGAATATTAAATCTCTCTACCATTATAAATTTGATTTAATTGGCGATTAACTCTAACAAATGTAGCACATTTTGGTATATCTTTTATTTTTTTTGCTCCTAAATACGTCATACAAGAACGAATTCCTCCTTGAATATCTAAAATTGTATTTTCTACAGGACCGCGGTATACAATTTTTACAGCTTTACCTTCACTACTTCTATATTTTGCTACACCTCCACTATATTTTTCCATTGCTTTTGTAGAACTCATACCATAAAAAACTTTATACAACTCATTTGTTTTTTCATCTGATACTAATTCACCTCCACTTTCCTTGTGTCCTGCAAACATTGAACCACTCATTACAAAATCAGCTCCGCCAGAATATGCCTTTGAAAAATCTCCAACAACTTGGAGACCACCATCGCTAATTATATGAGCGTTTAAACCATGAGCTGTATCAGCGCACTCAATAACAGCACTTAGTTGTGGCATTCCGATACCAGTTTGTTTGCGAGTTGTACAGCAACTTCCACTTCCAATACCTACCTTAACAATATCTACTTTTCCATTAGTAATTAATTGTAAAACACCTTCAGATGTGCATACATTACCAGCAATTAATATTTTATCTGGATATTTCTCTCTTATTTCAGCACATCGTTCAACAAATTTTGTCATATAACCATTAGCGACATCAATACAAATAAATTTTATAGGGATCTCTTGAATAATTGCTTCCAAATTAATTAAATCATTATCATTAATGCCTGTTGAAACCGCATAATATTCTGGGTCCAAATTTTGATCTTTTAATTCATCTGAAGTATAATATTTGTGTAAGCATGTAAGAACCTTGTGTTTCTGTAATTCTAAAGCCATTTGAATAGTGCCTGTAGTATCCATATTGGCCACCATAATTGGAACGCCTGTCCATGAATATGGTGAATACTTAAATTTAAATTCTCTCTCTAATGATACTTCTGATCTTGAAGAATACTCACTTCTCTTTGGAAGAAGAAGCACATCTGAGAAATCTAACTTAACATCATCCAAAATCTTCATTCTATATTTATGTAGTATTGAATATTTTTAAGTATTTTAAAAAATTTAATTATAATATATTATTTTATAATTAATTATTTTTATATATAATTTTAAACATAAAGAGACTGATTTGTGACAACATATTTAAGGGTCATTTCAGGAATTTCTTTCAATTTACTCAAAAACGCAATATTTCCAGTCATCTCTGCGATTTTTTCCATTTCCGAAGAAATATTATTGATTTTCAAGAGAGCTTTTACAAATTCACCCAAAAATATTTCCTTTTCTTTTCCAATTTTTTGTAATAATAGCTTACAACTGTCCACATCAGTTGTATTACACCATTCCTCCACATAATTAAGTAGGTCATAATGTATTGTATAATCCATTCCTGAAACTATATTTCGCTTCAATTCAACATCTTGACAACTTTTATATGCTTCTGCTACCAATTTTACTATATCTTGAACACTACTATCATCAGATTTTGGAAAAAAAGCCTTTCTATCTTCCTGAACATTTATATTTGTAAAACAACTGAATAATGCGACTAGTTGTTTACTTGATAACTTATCTAGTTGATTTTTATATAAAAGGTTAGCAAATACTAAACAGTGAGTTTCTCTCAACTGAGCTGCTATTTTACCCTTAAGAGTAAGAGTTGTTTGATCTTCGATAAAATCTTCTTCTCTGAGTAATTCAAGTACTCTTTCCACACCTGACTGAAAATACAAATTTAATTGATCCATTTCTTTTTGAAGATTAGCTATTTCTTCATCTTTCTCATATATTTTTTTATAAGATATTATATCTTGCTTCAAAAATTTGTAATCTTCTTCTAGTGATCTGGATGCTCGTTCTACTTCCTTTTTCCTCTTATTGGAAAACATATCTGAGTTCTTTTGAAGACCCAAATATTCTTCTATAATATGCCATGGGGTTCTTAAATTCATTGAAAAATTGGATGCGTTATCCATTTCAGTCTGTAGCTGCGTCATTTTATAATAAATTGTCTTAAGTTGCGCATCTATATCACCTGTACTCATACTACGGCTAGCAAATGTTACCAAATTAGTGTCACCAATATCGAGCAAATTTAGCAACAAATTATAAGAAATTTTAAATTTAGAGGTGAGCTTCTGTGGTTTGCCATTCATCATAGTTTTATAGGATATGTGGTCTATATTTCGAAAGAGATTATTAAGATGAATTACATGTCCTACTTTATCTAATCCGAGTCTACCTGCTCTACCAGCAGCCTGTGTATATTCATGTGCTTGTAATATTCGCATTGAATTACTGTCATGTTTATAAATATCTGTAAATATACAACTCCGAACTGGAAGATTTAACCCAATAGCTACGGTTTCTGTAGCAAAAAGCAGTTTAATAAATCCTCTAGCAAAAAATATTTCTACAATTTCTCTGAAAACAGGCAACATTTTTGAATGATGTGTAGCTATTCCCTTTTCTAAAAGAGAAACTAATGTTATGTATTCTGGTAAATATAAATATTCTTCAAAATTAGGTAATTTACTTCGCAATATTTGTTCACATTCTCTTTTTGCTATATAAGGAACTTTGGAATCAAACTCTAAAAGATTTGTAGTTACTTCTTTTGAACACTCTTCTATCTTTTTTATAGAAAATATATAACAAATAGCTGGTGTCATTTCATTTTCAGTTAAATATTTAGTTACTTGATTTAATACATGAGTTCTTTTTACACGTATCTCTTTTGATTCAAATAATTTTAGCATTTTTATCATTTTAAAATAGTGATCATTATCAAATTTACCTTTTGGATCTTGAATAATAAAAGGTTTATTTATTATACTTTTTATTTCTTCGTGAACTGTTTTATCTTTAATAGCTTTAAAAATTCCTTGGTTTGTAGTAATAAATGAATAGTGTATTAGTGGTACTGCTCTATCTCTTTTAGAAGTTAGATATACACTCTTATTTATATTATTTATATTCGGAGTTTCACCTCTATTTTCAAGCCAATAGGCAAACTTTTCAGGATCATCTAGTGTAGCTGAAAGCCCAACCATTTGAATATGTCTAGGTAACAACATTATTGAGTTTTCCCAAACCATACCTCTAGCAGGGTCTCCAATAAAATGAATTTCGTCAAACACAACACATGCTAATTCTGTTTCAATATCCATTTCAAAAGATACAGAAGAATTGGTTGGTGTATTACTCTTTAATTGATATAACTTATTTAGCAATATTTCTGTAGTCATTACCAAAATATCAGCATCTGGGTTACAACGCAGGTCTCCCGTAATTATACCCACACTTACTTGAGGATATTTTTGTGTAAAATCGCAAAACTTCTGATTGCTTAAGCTCTTAATAGGTGAACAATATATCATTTTCTTACCATAAGAAGCAAAATATTGAACCGCAAATTCAGCAGGTAAACTTTTACCACTACCTGTCGGGCAACAGCATAAAACGTGTTGACCTTCAACAATGCCTTCAATAGCCCATTTTTGAAATATATGTAAAGAATAATTGAATTTTTCAAAATGTTCTTTATATTTAGCTTCATTTTCAGAAGGATAATTTGTTATAGAACAAACTTTTACCATTATATTGATAGTATAATATATACAAATATGTTTATATTGTTTTAACAAGTATGTTCTTAATACACTTATTGTATTCAATGATTATCTTCATCTTGCTAGTGCTATCAAAATCCGCAATTTTGACTAACATTTCTTCTGTAAACTCGTATCCATTGCGTATATGATCTAAATATAATGGTAATAACTCTTTTTGTGTAGTACATGTTTTAATAAATTCTTCCATGTTCTCGGTTGAAAAACTAATATGTCCTATTCTCTTGTTATCCATTCTTTAAATATAAAATAAATTTTAAATCTTTTTTATTGTAATGTTATTTTTAAATTTTATTTTTAGTTTTTCATTATTTTATTTTATTTCTTTAAATAAAATTGAAATTTATTTTTACCAAGATAGTAATTTACACTAGTTATCGATTTATGCCAAAGCTACAAATCTTACCTGATATCCAAGATGTTGAACTCTTCAAATGTGCTGGCCAAAATAAGTCTAACAATGCCGACTATAATAAAATTCGTGAAAATATCATTGCTAACATGTATTATTTGGATGATGATTACTTTCTTGATCCTGTATACGGGTCTAATTGGCGAAGCCTTAGAGAAAAATTTACAGTTACTGTTTCACATTTATGTAAGCAGTCGTATAGCGTCATTTCTATTAAACAACTGGGAGGAATGTCGCACAATTATGATTTCTTGTTATCATTTACTGACGAAAGCAAAAACAGAGTAAAAGAAATTAAATTGGAATTTAAGCACAACAATTCTGATGTTAAAGATCTTGTCCAGTTTTTAGAGCTTTATGATAAAGATGTAAAGGATAAATTTGAATTATGCGAAGTATCTTATGCTGAGTTTTATTACGACAATTATTTGGATAAATATTTAGAATGCGATCCTAATTTGGCTACTATTTTAAAGCCAACTAAAGAAGAATATTTAAAAAATGTTTATGATATTCAATACAGTTATCCATTCTTTGCCAAATTGTATGAACACAAGACTTCTGAAATGAAAAAGAAAAAAGACATCTCAAATCAATCTGTAAAAGAATATTTGGAATTATATTCGTCTACATTTAAATTTGACAAGATTACAGAAAAAATTAGAGCTTCTCAGAGTGAAAAAGTGTTTTTAATGTGGGATTGTGAAAATTTTCATACACAAACTCTAGATATAGAAAATATAACTATATCTGGAATAAAAAAAATAGATAATTTATATTTTGATGTTTCTGTCGATAATTTTGAATATAATATAAGAGTAAGACTTAATTGGGGGAATAATAATGGATTAGCTAATCCGCGATGGAAATTTACATTTATCACTATTTAAAAGCATTCGCATATTACGTTTAAAATTTAGATCTCATATTATTTATAATTTTTTTTACTGTTTATTTTATTAAACTTCTTATTCTTTTTTTGTTTTTTATTTTTTTTTGTTTTTCTAGTTCTAATTTTTCTAGATGAATTTTTCTTATATTTATAAAATCCTCTATGTGTTTTTTTTCGTCCGGCTGTTAACATTTCAACTCTTGAACTCTCTCTTATTATTGGAGTGATTTCAAATATTTCATGCTCTTTTAATACATAATATAAATGGTTTGCATTTTTTTGAAATTCCAAAATATTTTGCGGATGTGTAGATAAGAATGAAATAAATGTAGAATCGCTTAGACCTAATTCAAGAGTTGTTACATAATTAACTATATTATAAAATACTGCCTGATTTAATAATGAGCTTATATTTATTATATCCAAAAAATTATTTTGTTGGGCTGTTTCTATCCAATAAATTAAATGAGGAGGTATTTCTGCTCCACCATATAAATTAGATTTTTTTCCTTTTCCACCTTTCCATCCCAAAGTATTAAATAAACCTATATCAGGAACAGATGGAAGTTGAGCAATTGTGCTTTCATAAGCTGATTGTGCTGCTTCATTGGCAATTTCAACTGCTTGTTTTTTTGCTTCTATCATGGCATTTGCTAATGATGTTGTAAAAAAATCATAAATTTTTATCCATAGCTTATTAAAAAAATTCCACAAACCAATTTTATCACCTAATTCAATAATAGCCTTTTTAATTGGTTCAGTCAATGATTTCCAAATAATTATTATTAATTCAAATACATATTTAAATAATTCAAATATGAAAACTCCACTTTTTACAATAAATTTATTTGCTAAATCTGGTATTCCAATTAAAGGGCCAATATATCTATCTAAAACTAATAAAATAGCTCCCCATTCCATAAGTGCAAATGCCATTTCAAAGAGCCAACGAATAGGAACACCTACTAAATTTTCAGGTAGAAGTGCGAGAAATCTTCTTTTAAACTCAAAATATACTTCTCTTATAAATGTTAATATTGTAGTTAAAAATCTTAAAAAAACCCATATACACCAGACTAAACTATTAAAAAATTTTCCATATCCTTCATTATATTTTAATTCACAAGGAGAATCATATGTACCTATACGATGAATTTCTCCTATAACATCATTAAAACGTTGAGTAGCAAAATCTCTAAATTCACGCACTTGTATTTCTGCTTGATCAAAACGAACCCGAACTTCTCCTCTCATACCAGTAATATTTTGAGCCACATCTGATACAGCAACTTCTACTCTTTCGATCCCTTGTTTAGCTTGTTCTACACCTGCCTGTATTTGTTCACCTTGTTGAAGTTGTTGAACATTACCTTGTTGTACATCTCTTCTAACTTGGTTTATTTCCGCAAATAAAATTCTCATTTGCCCACGAGTTTCATTCATTTGGTTAGACATATCGCCCAATTGTTTTTCCACTTTTCGAGCAATACTTAGATTTTCACGAACACTTTCAGGAACATCTGCTTGTTTTTCATTACCGATTTCAATAGTCTCTCCAATTACTCGTAATAAATCAGTATTCTCTTGTAATATTCCAATAGATTGATTTTGAACAGATTCAAAATTTTGTTTAGCTGGAGGAGGCTTTAATGACTGTTGTAATCTATGTAATGGTGCTTCGACAACTGGTATTGTAACTGATGATGTAGCTGGCGATTCATTAACTTTACCTTGAGCTCTAGGTACATCTGGTAACGGTGTGATATCAGGACGGTTTTGTAACATTAATTGTCTTGAAAGTTCTTGAAACTCACTTCGTATACTATCAAGCTTTTCATTAACAATAATACCAAAGATTTCTACTATTTGTCTTGTTTTTGGATCTTTCATTTCAACTGTAGGGATATTTCCTTCTTCAACAACTGTTTCTAAATACTTCACATTTTCACGAAATAGACTAAGTAATTCTGGACCTTCAGGATCATTAATAATTTGTTCTGGTTCCACAGTCTTTAATATCTCATCTAAAATAGCATCTAACTTATCATCCATCTTTATATATAAATATAAATATTTTTATACGCTTTAAAATTATATATTTTTAAATATATATAGGAAATATCGTCTCTAATTCTGTCTTAGACAGACCATTATTACCTAAGAATAAATCTATAAATTGTTGAGTTTTTGGGTTTTGAAAACTTTTCATAATTTTTTTATATAATTCTAGCAATTCTACTTTGTTAATTGGTGTTGAAGAATAAATCTCATTCAAATGATTTTCAATTAGATATGGACCTAATGTAATAACCGCATAATTTAATTTATATTTTGAATTACCATTACCCCGATTTACAAGAAGAACCGGATCTATGCGACCATCCCGATCAATATATTGACCTTTTTGTTCATTCTTAAATTTTTTAACTTCTAGTGTGTTATTTTTTGAAATATTTGTATTATAAATAAGAAGAGAATGATCTTCATTATTAGAAAGAATGTCTTTATGTTCATTCCAAACAATTTGACCTGTTCGTACTTTTAGTCCCATTTGCTCTATTGTAGTCGATCCTTCAAATAACTCTTTTAATTGAGTTGAATTATCTGAAAATATAAAACTATTATTCAATTTGAGGGAATAAGGACAATCTATTGGGACATCACAATTATGTTCAAGTCGCTGAATAACGAGACCAATAGTCATCTGATCAGTATCAATAAAGTCATTATCATTATTGTAATCTTGTATTGTAATAATTTTACAAGTTTTTTTTATAAAATTGCGAATTTTAGAATAGTATACAGAGTTCAAGAAACTTCTAGGAATAATAAAAGCTAACACCCCAGTTGGTTTCAAAAGTGCGATTGATTTTAAAATAAATAAACCAAATATATTTGGTCTACCAGAAATAAACTCTGTTAATTCAGTTGGAACTTGATCCTTTTTACAAACAAAATATGGAGGATTACCTATAATCAAGTCATATAATTTATCAGATGTATAACCCATAAAATCCATTTTATAAAAGGATACAGTATTTGTAGTATTATTACACGGTATACTCTTTATAGCATTAAATATAGTTTCGTTATATTCGATACAATCAAATTCAACATTATTTAAATTTTCACTGAAATAATTCAACATTTCACATGTTCCGCAAGATGGTTCCAAAACATTCTTAATATCAGGCATTATTGTGGTGTCAATAGTCATAATACTTTGGTATAATTGTTTAATAATAGATCGTGGAGTAATAAATATTCCATATTCTTTCTTTTCAGCCTTTGATAATTGTTTCGTAAGCGTAAGTGTTAATTCACTGTATTGTTGACTAAATATACTCATACTTATTATAATGTATAATATTTAAATGTATATTATTATAGTCAATTTTATTTTAAATTTTCTTTAAATTCAATTTATATATATTTTGTAGGGCTATTTAAAGCCATGATACTACATAATGTAGGGGAAATCCTGGATTTTGTGAAAAAGTGCCAAAAAAGAGGTTCTACATATGTAGAGGCGAATTTTCTCTTTTTTTTCCAAGACTTTTTTGGAAAAGTTAAAAATGGACATTTATTTTTGTCCATTTTTCGAAAAAGTCGAATCTCCCGGCCAAAAAAATTTCCGCCACTGCATAAAATTTTTTTATCGTCTAAAATCAAAATAAAATTTTAAAATTTGTTACGATAAAATTTTTTTATTTTTATAAAAAGTATTTAGAAATTATTTTATAATGAAACAATATGAAACAAAATGAAACAAAAAATCCCCAAAAAATACCTAAATATTTATGCGAATATTGTGAATACACATCAAGTAACAAAAAAGATTATAGTAAACATTTATTAACATTGAAACATCTAAATTTTGAAAATGAAACAAATTTGAAACAAAAATCCCCAAAAATCCCCAAAAATCCCCAAGTATTTCCAAAACTATCATGTGTTTGTGGAAAAATATATAATAGTCGCACAACATTATGGAGACATAAAAAAAAATGTTTTCAAGAAGTATTACCAGATAAAAAATTATCAGAAGACAATTTATCAGATAAAGATTTAATTATGATGTTAATTAAAGAAAATTCAGAACTTAAAAATATAGTATTAGATGTGTGTCAAAAAATAAATCCTTTAAATAATATTATAAATTCAAACAATATAACTAATTCTCATAATAAATCATTTAATTTAAATTTATTTTTAAATGAAACATGTAAAGATGCTATGAATATTATGGACTTTGTTGACTCTATTAAATTACAATTATCAGACTTAGAAAAAGTAGGAGAGATTGGTTATGTAAATGGAATTTCTAATATAATAGTTAAAAACTTAAATGCTCTTGAAATTGAAAAAAGACCTATTCATTGTGCAGATAAAAAAAGAGAAACATTATATATAAAAGATGAGAATAAATGGGAAAAAGAAGATGATCAAAATAATAAAATAAGAAAAGCAATCAAAAAAGTAGCATGTAAGAATCAAAGATTGCTACCAAAATTTAAAGAAGCACACCCAGATTGTATCAAAGCAGCTTCCAAGTTTTCAGATCAATATAATAAAATGATTATAGAGTCAATGGGAGGATCAGGAGACAATGACCTTGAAAAAGAAGATAAAATTATTAAAAATATATCAAAAAATGTTATCATAGATAAAAATATTATGGTTAAAGATGCTACATAATGTAGGGAAAATCTAGACTTTTCTGAAAAAGTGTCAAAAAAGAGGTTCTACATATGTAGAGGCGAATTTTCTCTTTTTTTTTCCAAGACTTTTTTGGAAAAGTTAAAAATGGACATTTATTTTGTCCATTTTTCGAAAAAACCGAATCTTCCTGGCCGAAAAAATATTCGCCACTGCATAAAAAATTTTTATCGTGTAAAACCAAAAAAAAAATTTTCAATTTGTTACGATAAATTTTTTGTATTTTTTTTAAAAAAGTATTTAGAGATTTTTTCTACTATCATTATATGATAGAAAATGATAGTAAAAAGTCGCAAAAAGTCTCACATATTTTCGCATGTTTAGTTTGTGACTATAACTCATCTAAAAAATCAGACTATGAAAAACATTTGTCAACTGATAAACATAAAATTAAAATAAATGATAGTAAAATGGTAGAAAATGATAGTAAAAAGTCGCAAAAAGTCGCAAAATTATTTAAATGTAAATGTGGAAAAATATATAAATATGATAGTGGCTACTACAGACATAAAAAGGTTTGTTCTAAAATAAAAACAGAATTAAATCAAGAAATAAATATTATAAATAATGAAGATTTATCAGATAAAGATCTAATACTTTTATTATTAAAACAGCATACAAAGCTAGTAGAACAAAATAGTGAGTTGCTAGAAGTTATCAAAAATGGTACAAGTAATACAAATTATTCACACAACACAACAAATTCCCATAATAAATCATTTAATTTACAGTTCTTTTTAAATGAAACATGTAAAGATGCTATGAATATTATGGATTTTGTTGACTCTATTAAATTACAATTATCAGACTTGGAGAAAGTAGGAGAAATAGGATATGTAGATGGAATTTCTAATATAATAGTTAAAAATTTAAATGCTTTAGATGTAGAAAAAAGACCTGTACATTGTACGGATAAAAAGAGAGAAGTGTTATATATTAAAGATGAAGATAAATGGGAAAAGGAAGATGAAGAAAAGAAGAAGCTAAGAAAGGCAATAAAAAGAGTTGCATCTAAGAATCAAAGGTTAATACCAAAATTTAAAGAAATTCATCCAGATTGTATAAAAGCAGCTTCCAAATTCTCAGATCAATATAACAAAATGATTATAGAGTCAATGGGAGGATCAGGAGACAACGACCTTGAAAAAGAAGATAAAATTATTAAAAATATTTCAAAAAATGTTATCATAGATAAAAATATTATGGTTAAAGATGCTACATAATGTAGGGAAAATCAAGACTTTTCATAAAAAGTGCCAAAAAAGAGGTCCTACACATGTAGAGGCGAATTTTCTCTTTTTTTTCCAAGACTTTTTTGGAAAAGTTAAAAATGGACATTTATTTTTGTCCATTTTTCAAAAAAGTCGAATCTTCCCGGCCGAAAAATATTCGCCACTGCATAAAAAATTTTTATCGTGTAAAACCAAAAAAAAAATTTTCAATTTGTTACGATAATTTTTTTTTTATTTTTTATAAAAAGTATTTAGAAATAAAATATTAGGTGACAATATGGAAACATTAGGTGACAAAAAAACGGCCAAAAACTGCTCAATTTTTCATTGTAAATTTTGTGACTATAATACGTGTAAAAAGAGTAGTTTTAACGATCACTTGTCAACTGATAAGCACAAAAAGAGGTCTTTAGGTGACGCAGGTGACGCAAAAGCCGGAAATCTGCTGCTTTCTGAAAAACAATTTTCTTGTGATCATTGTGGTAAGACTTATTCATCTAGAAATGGCTTATGGAAGCATAAGAAGGGTTGTTTTGAAATAATTAAAGAAGAACAAAAGGATGATTTAAATGATAAAGATTTAATACTTTTATTATTAAAACAGCATACAAAGCTAGTAGAACAAAATAGTGAGTTACTAGAAGTTATCAAAAATGGCACTCATAATACAAGTCACTCTCATAATAATACAAATTCTCATAATAAAACATTTAATCTTCAATTCTTTTTAAATGAAACATGTAAAGATGCTATGAATATTATGGACTTTGTTGACTCTATTAAGCTACAATTACCAGATCTTGAAAAATTGGGTGAAATTGGTTATGTAGAAGGAATTTCCAATATTATCACATCTAATTTAAAAGCACTAGACGTTACTCAAAGACCAATTCATTGTACTGATAAAAAGAGAGAAGTTTTGTATATAAAAGATGAAGATAAATGGGAAAAAGAAGATGATCAAAAGAAGAAATTAAGAAAAGCAATTAAAAAATAGCATGTAAGAACCAAAGATTGCTACCAAAATTTAAAGAAGCACATCCAGATTGTATTAAATCAGCTTCCAGATTTTCAGACCAATATAACAAAATGATTATTGAGTCAATGGGAGGTTCAGGAGATAATGATTTAGAAAAAGAAGACAAAATCATTAAAAAAATTATTAAAGAAGTAGTTATCGACAAAGAAGAATTCTAGATTAAAATTTATTATATTTTCCAATAAAATAAATTTTAATATTTTTATATTATATAATTAAAATGAATACTTATGGCACTGTTTTTGTTAAGGTAACACCTGAATTATTAATAGAAAAAAATGGATTTAATGTAACATATAAGTTATCTCCAGAATATAATAGAGATACTATGGCTTCATTTTATAAAGATGAAACAGATAACCTAATACCATTGAATACTAGAGAAATAAAAGGTGTATTAACAGATTATAATGAAGAAACTAATGAGGTAACTATAAGTCCTAATAATAAATTCAAAAAAACAGATTATGATGAAATAAGCATTGGTAATGAATATGTAGCGTTACCTGTAGCTGCCGCTGGTGGTAAAAAACATAATAAATCTAGAAAACATAATAAATCTAGAAAACATCACAAATCTAGAAAATATCATAAATCTAGAAAACACCATAAATCTAGAAAACACCATAAATCTAGAAAATAACGACATTATAAGTAGTTATTTAATTACCTATTTTATTTTATATTATTTTATATTATTTTATATTATTTTATCATGTATTAGTCTATAAATATATTATTCAAGCATATGAAGACGAATTTTCCGTTTAAATTTTTCTTCATTATTAAACAAAAACATCTTAAATTTTCTACAATCAAAATTTTCTAAATTATCTCTCAATGTAATTCTAGATGTGAGTCTAAGATCAGGTAAAAATACAATATATTGATATAATCCATCATTTCTACAAATTTTGTCAAAAATATAGCCATCATATTGCTTTTCCATAACAGTTGGGTTATTGTTACATAAATCTAACAAAGAGCAGTCACATTGAACTTTTCTTATAGAACGCATAGTAGTATTAATATATTCTAAGTCTCCTAACCATTTATTATAGAATTTTTCAGTATTTTGAGACAATGAAATCATTCCAGTAATTTGTTGAAATTTAATAATATTTAGTAAGTCGACTAAACGACGAATAGGACTAGTAATATGAATATATGCTTCCATATCAAGAATTTCATGTCTTGTATCAACAATTTCAGAACCATCAATGTATTGCCCAGATGTGCTGTTCCATATTTTAATAAATTTAGATACATCTTCTGGAACTTCATGAGGAACATAAAAATCCTTTTTAATAATTGTAGATCTAAAAATTCCGGTTTTTTGTTTAATAAGTTCTTTTGCACAGTTATAATTCATAAGTATCATTAAATAACACACAACTTCATGACTATTTCTAACATTATTAATATATTTATATTTTCTAGATAAACTCTGTGTTGTTTCAAATAAGACATGATATCTATGATCAGATAATAATTTATGATCTTCATAGCAGTAATTTTTAAATACTTTTATAAAGCAATTTGAATACTTAATATCAACAATTTTTTTGTCAGAATTAATAAAAATATCAATAACAAACGCAATTCTTGTGACATTTTCTTGTAAACTACAGAGGCAATCAGATAAAATAGTTGGTAACATTGGTCGTTTTTTATCAGGTAAATAAATAGTGGATATTCTGCGGGAAAAGGAGTCCCATAAATTTAATACGTCCATCCATATAGTGACATTAGAAATGTATATACTTAACTGCTGTATACCATTTTCAAGATCAATAATACTGAACCCATCATCATAATCTAAACTTTTAGGTGGATCTATAGTGATAATATGCCAAAATTGCGAATCTGTTCTATCCTGTATTTCAGGATACTTTGTTTTAACCATATCAAAAATCATTTCCTGTGAGCCATTTTCAAGAGCTTTAATTGTATCTTTCTGAAATTTTTGAATAGATGCGTTAAGACTTTTACAATACAATTGATATTCATAAAAATTATCAAGAACATCAATAGGTCCAATAACATTATCTAATCTACCGAGAGGATGTTTATGTGTCCATTCATCAAAATGAATAGTAACATATAAATTTTTATAAATCTTAGAAAAACCTACACTTTTAATTTCATAAGGAATTAAAAAGGCTGGTAAACGAATATCATCAGGAACACATTTATATAATAGTTTATTAGATCGTGATTTTTGTTTATTATTTAGTTTTTCTTGTCTACCATAAGTTTTATTTCCAGCTAGAATAAGAACAGCTGGTATAGAAGGTCCTGATCTAATTGTTGAATGTAATATGTTAACTGTTGTATTATTTTTATTCAATGTAAATACATCATTAGAAAACAATTTATTTTCAATTGGATCAATTGTTAAATCAATTTTATCAAAATTCATAGTTTCAAAAACTTCCCATGACTTGTAATTTCTATCATTTACGTATATCTTATAACTAGTCATATATGTTAGCAATATATATTATTATACAAGTATCTTTAACTCATATTATTATATGTTATTTGTAAATACAATATTAAGAAAAAAAAATTGAAAACTTATTTTTACAAAAAATAAAAGACACAAAACAAAATCATTATCTTAATTAAGGATGAGTTTCATTATTAACAGAGTTTTTCCAATATATAGAGAAACAGTATCTATTGAAAATAGGATTAGAGAATTTGAAATACAATGTGCTAATAAATGTCAAAATTTAACACCAAGAGAGTTCAAGTGTTGGTTATATGAAGTAGAAATTGAGCTATTAAAATTATTTGCTGAGCGGAAATGTCATTATATGACTAGCAGAGATCTTACGGTACATGAGATTAATCAGTGTATTAATAAAATTACGGAATACACATATAGAATATACAGATCCAATTATTTTATAGTAACTGAAAATGGTCATGATGAAGAAGACCAATCATTTGAAGATGAAATGGTTCATTTATTACATTCAATAAGAAATGGTATTACATCAAATGAAGCTCCAACAAATGAGATGTTGGCAGCTGCACTAGAGAATGATATGCGATCAGCAATGCTATTTTATAATGTAATGCTCTCTATAAATTCTAGGAGAGAAATAATAGTTCCTAGGCGAAAATTTGATATAAAATTAGAAGAGGAAAAAGAAGAGGAAAAAGAAATAGAGTGCTTTATTTGCCTTGAAAATATTTCAAATATAACATGTATTAAACAAAATTGCTCTCATGAATGTTGCGCTACATGTCTAATAAAAACAATTAATGCTGATAAAAGACCTAAGCCTCTTTGCGCAATGTGTAGGACGCCAATAGAAAATTTAGTTGTTAAGACAACAAATATTAAAAATGAATTATGCGAAATATTTACATAAAAATGTTATTACATAAAGAATATAAATTATAGATTATAAAATATGAACAAAGAACAAAGAATAAAAATATGAATTAAATATATTTTTTTCTAAATAAATTAAAATTTTGAGAGATATAGAGCATAAATTAGACGGAGAATTAGCAGAATATTTGGTTCAACATTTAAAAAATGTAGAAAACAGCAAGAAAAAATATCAAATTTGTAAAAAATAAAACAAACTTGATAAAAATATATTCTAAAATTGTTTCAGAATACCAATAATTTATTTTTCAAATATTAGATAGATTATATATTACTAGTAGGTCTATAAAATATCATCATTCAATAAAAAGTATTCTAAAAGTTATATAATTATAGTCCTATTTTACTTATACTCCCACAGGTGGAGTAACAGGTGGTAAAACAGGGGTGCTACCGCCTCAGCCTCCTCGCATTTTAAACGCACGTCTTTTAGCAGTTCTATGTTTTTTAGATTTAATATTTTTTCTAGATTTGCCCTTGGAGTGGTGTTTTTTGGTTTTGCCAACCGTAAAGAGAGAAAAAAAGCTTTTGAATGACTTCATATAAAATAATGAAATATTTTAATTTAATTCACTACCAATATTATTCGATAAAGATACTGGTTCAGGTAAAATATCATTTACAGAATGAACTATATTTTTTGTAGAAGAAGGATTTGTAATTTCAGGAGTTGTGTCAGGAACTTGAATATTATTTTCTTTAATCTCGTTATTTAATTCTTGAATACTAGCTTTTTTAACAGTATTTCGCTTAACATTTTGAATTTGAAGCGCATGCATAGCAATACAAGGTGTAATAGCAATGTTATTCATGTAAGTCCTATATCTAAAAACAGATATACTAGTATCATTATTAAACTTGATGCTATACCACCAATAAGCGGGAATATAAAATGTTTTTCCAGGTGTTAATGTGAATTCCAAACATTTAATTTTATCAAAATCTGCTTGAAATTTAGTTTGAGGTGACCAAGGGTTAACAGGTGATTTAAATTCAAAATTTTCATAATCATAATTAGGATACAAATATTTAATACTATGTGGTGGAGCAAGTTTAATTTGCGCTGTTCCTTGGGTTAAAAGTAGAAAATTACGGTAATTCAATTCGTAACGAAATGGAGAGCAAGCTCCTTTGCTACCCATCATCACGTCATAGTTACAATTTGACACCATATATGGTCTCAAGAATTCGTCGTTATATTTCAGATTTTTTATAACACCCGTTTCTTCAAGAAAATCACTATTATTTTCGGATAAATAAGTGCTGCTTTTATCCTCATCAAATAGTTTAACTGCCGCATGTAATGGTAGTGGTACATATAATTCAGAATTTTCATCTTGTTCTTTAATGTTTCTAATTTTGACTTCAAATGCGCTATAATTATCGGAAATGAATTGTTTATTAGAAGAATTTACAATTTTTTCACAATCAAAGTCGAATAAAACAGGTTGCCGAATGTCGCAAATTTCTTCTAGTCTATCTTTAGATGGCTGATCAACTTCATACATTTCTAGATCTTGACTAGTTTTAAGATGAAATTGAACATGTAAATAAATGAATAAAACAAGACAAAAAATAAAAAACCCGAATATTATTTTCATTATAATCTTAAATAAAAATAATAATAATTTTTACAAACTAGAACGAAGAAACTAGTCGGATATTTTAGTTGCAATATAAAAATCAATATAACTGTCATCTTCTAAATCATAATGGATTTTCATTGGATAGTTACTACTTATAGCAAAATCAATTTCAGTAGAAAGTTTATTAGTAATGCACATTTTATTCATATAAGCTAAACTATAAGTTAAATCAAGTTGTCCGCCTTCTACAATACTATAAATAGATAGATCTTCAATAGGAATATCCACTTTCATTTCACCTGTAACTCCAGTAGTAGTTAATTGTATTTCTTCTTCGGTACACTTGAAAACAATATCATTACCAAAATTGCCAAGCTGATTAAACATATCAGAGATTTGTTTAGATGATAATGTAAATTCAGCATCGTAATCTACAGTAGGAATATTTAATTCCTCATAATCATAATCAGTGAGTGGCATTTTAAATGATTTTTTAAATTCGCCTTTAACAGAGCCAATAGGTTGAAATAAAATAGCCATAGTATCAGGGTTAGAAGTGGTAGTTTTAATAACTAAATTATGATTATCAGATTTAATACTTATAATAGAATAAAAATTATTGGTATCAAAAGATAAATTAATTTTTTCTTTAACTTCATAAATAGAAAACCATTTTTTATCAATTTTAACTTGAAATAAGCAAATATGCGACTTATCCATTCCTTGAATATGAATAAATTCAGTGTCAAAAGTTGTGCTAATAATAGAAGAACATCGAGATATAACTTGAAATAATGAGATAAAGCATTCTTTCCTTTTTTTATCACTAATACAAATATTCATTTATGAAATATACTAAATTTTTATATTTAATATATTTTACTTAAACTATAAATTTAAATAGCAATATTACTAGATAATTCTTGTTTAATTAAATTTTTAAGCTCTGCGCTCATAATTGTGTTTGATTCAATAGCAGCTAAAGCAGGGTTTTCAGAGACGATCTCACTATTATCTTCTTCAGATGTAGAACTCGGTTCGGCATCATTTAAGGGTTCAGTAGATACGGGTAAGCTCTTCTCAACTTCGGAAAGAGCAAATTCAAAATCGCCAAAACGATCATTAGTTTCCTTGGTAAAATTATCATACTTGAGCATAAAAGTTTTAAGAATATCCTTAGTCTCAGTAAGTTCGCGTTCAAATCTAAATAATTGCTCTGTATGCTTAGAAATTGCTAAAGTATGCTTAGAAGCTTCGTCGCCAATTCTGCTAATTTGTTCAACTAACTTAGTAATATCTTCAGAAGTTCCTTCTTTCTTTTCAAGTGTATCAATTCTATTCACAATATTATTGAATATAGTAGTATCTAGTGAATTAGAACCAGAATTAGATCCATTATCACCATTAATGTCCTTTTCATGTTCAGTTTCAATAATATATTGTTCTACACGACCAAGACGTAATGTAATTAGTCCAATAGCATCAGATATACTAAGTTTATTAAAACCTAATTTATTTTGAGGTTGTTGCTGAGGGTCCTGTTGTTGTTGCTGTTGCTGTTGCTGTTGTCCACTTCCAGGTCTAGATGTTCTAATATTAGTGGGTTGTTGATAATTTTGGTTTGCGAATGCGGCGCCGCTTCCAATAGAAGTTCCTGGACGATTACCTGATACTGGAGGGGCATTTTCCCCAGCACGTCTTGCTCTAGCTGCTGCGAGTGATCTTGAACTCATAATAATAATAATATACACATTGTTTTTAAATAACTAACGCAACTATAATTATTCTTTAATTTCTAAATTGTAATTTCTAATAATAATAATGGGAATAGTAACAGGCCAAAAAAAGCCAAGAATTCCTCCTTTAAAAAATCCCCCTACACCTGCCATAATAGTTCCTATCACATTGTACTCTAATGAATATTTTCTAGTATCCTTATAACCAGAATAAGTTTCGCATGATGTTCCAATGATAGCTCCAGCAATCAAGGGATATTGCCATGTCCTAATCATCTTAAGATGTTTAATAAATCTCATATGATTATAATACTAAATATCTCTCTAAATTTATTTTATAATTGATTTTCTTTATAACTTCTTTGACTTTTGAATTTCATATTAGAGACAATAATTTGATATTTTCCAATAAATTATAAATTCTTTTCCTGTAAAAGTGTTAAGATAAATCTGTCCAACTAATGAAATCTAGATTTAAAATACGGTTCACATCAAATACAAATTTATCTATACTGACTTTATTGTATTTTCTACCTTTTTCAGTGTTAATATAAAAATCACGAGAACATCTTTGTAATTCTTTTATTTCTCTCTCATCCAAAACTCGTTTCTCATCAGGATTATATTCTAATCTCCAATAACCAAATTGTGTTATTATATAACTTTTCTTAATAATTTCGTATTTGAATACTTTATTTATATCTTCAAAACTTGGATAATATTTAGAAATGCTAGAATGTGTATGCCAAATTTGAGTTTTGATTTGTTGTTCACATGTTCCACGATGTATTTCTTTTGATATAGCAACACCTTCTTCTGGTTTAGGATCACCAATATGATTACATATAAAATCACCGTCTTTAATGTATCCACAATATTCTGATCTTGTATTCATTATTGTATCCATTATATCACCTATTGTCATTTTTATATTTACGTATACTCCACCGACACCACCTCTCATCTTTTTTCTAAATGTTTTTCTACTTTTTTTTCTAAATGTTTTTCTTCGTTTTCTCCCGTGATGTATTTTTTTTGTAGATTGAGGTTTTGATAAATAATTTTCTACTTTGTAAAAATTTAGCATATAATGTACTATATATAATAATAACATAATTTTTATAATCTTATGTCTTATGTTTAGTCATCGTAGGTGAAATTCCTACTATTAATTTTATAATATAATTTTCTAAGCTATCATATCAACTTTTATAGCATCATGGCTTTGATAATTATGTATTTCAAAATCTTCAACTTGGTAGTCTTCTATTTTCTCTCTAATTGTCTTAATAGAAACTGTTGGAAAAGGATATGGTTCTCTTTGAATTTGTAATTTAGCAGCATCAATTGCGTTTTCATATAGATGGCAATTTCCCATAAAATGAATAAATTCATAAGCTTCTAACCCACAATGTTTTGCTAGTAAATGAGTAAGCAATGCGTAAGAAGCAATATTAAACGGTAGACCTAATATGGTATCAACAGACCTTTGATACAAAACACACGATAATTTGTTGCCATCATGAACATTAAATTGACACAAAACATGGCAGGGAGGAAGAGCCATTTCACGTAACTGACATGGGTTCCAAGCAGTCATAATTAATCGGCGACTAGTGCGATCATGTGGATCTTTTAACGCATCAATAATATCCTGTAATTGATCTATGCGATGAGGTTTAGAATTTAAGTCATTACAATAACAATTTTTTAATGGTTTACATTTACAAATATCATATTCTCCATTAAAATTTCGCCACTGAAATCCATAGATTGGTCCTAAAATTCCTTCGGAATAATTAATTAGACCTCTACTATCTAAAAATTCTCTTGACGCATTTCCATCCCAAATATGAACGCCTTGTTCATTTAAAAAATAGTTATCAGTTTGTCCTTTAATAAACCATAAGAGTTCCTTTAGACAAGTCTTCCAAGCAGTTTTTTTGGTAGTAAGAATAGGTATCTGATTATTCTTTAGAGAGAAACGCATCATATTACCAAAAATGCTTGTAGTTCTGCCATTTCGTCCTTCTTCCCAACTGCCATTTTCAAGTATATTTTCAAGTAAACTTAAGTATTGATATTCTCCATGAAATCTTGTATTTTTAAATATATTAGCTGATACTTTTTCAATATTATTCTCTCTATCTTTATTTTCCATAGAATATAAATATTTAGAATATTTATCTTTAAATACTTTCATTTAAACTGCTTTTGCTATTTTAATTTCTTATTATAGCCTATAGAGATATGGATAGTTCTGATGATTCAAATAAAAGTTTTTTAAAGCATGTATTTAATTTCGATGATGACTCAAAATCAGAAATAATAAATATAATACAATATGCTTTACTAGCAATTATTCCAATAGTTCTTTTAAATAAGTCAATCGCAAAATATGTTCCAGAGGCAGATGATAAAAAAGGAAGTTTAGAAATAACAGCTGAAATTTTAATTCAGATAATCATAATGTTTATGGGTTTATTACTTATTAATAGATTAATTACATTTGTGCCTACATATAGTGGTGCCAAATATCCAGAGACCCATATTATACAAATAATTTTATCAGTATTAATGATAACAATGAGTTTACAAACAAAATTAGGAGAGAAAGTAGGTATTTTAGTAGATCGTATAGTGGAATTATGGGATGGTAAGACAGATAAAAAGAAGAAGAATGGAAAAAATGGTACTGTTAAAGTTTCTCAGCCAATATCAGGGCAAACTACATCAATGCCAATAACTGGAGGACAACCTTCTTATACAGATGGAACTGCTATAAGCGCTTTACCAAATTATGATCAATCATCATCTACAACAGAGGTCCAGCAATCCCCAAACTTTAATGCTATGTTTAGACAAGATACTACACCATTAGTAGGAGCTGCTACTCCAGGAGGTATGGATAGTTATCAAGAACCAATGGCAGCTAATTCTGTATTAGGTGGAAGTGCTTTTGGTAGTGCTTGGTAACAACCTTTAGAAAAGGTTGCGCCAAATATGTATATTTTTAAATAAAGTTGCAGTAAATTTGTAAAATGTATATTTAATCTCTTATCCATAAATGATATAGTTGTGGATTTTCTTCACAATCGTAACAAAATGTATATATAATTTTTTCATTATATATATCAACACATAAGAATGTATAAGTTGGTCTATAACATACTTCATAGCTGTAAATCATTTCATATACATATTCGTATGTTTCATTTTGATTAATTTTTGGAATTGTTAATAATAATTTATACCTTTTATCATGTTTACAAATTTGATCCATATATTTTCCATTTCTATATTTTATCGCATCATTATAAGATAAAATATGATATATGATATCTTCAGGGAGTGAGCTAAAATTCATGATGCTGTTATGTAATATAAATAAATGAGTATTTAATATTTCAATTTTATTATAAGTTAAAATATATTTATTCTACTTTTTATAAAAGTAGAAGGGCTTAAAAATAATGATACTATATTTTATATAGTATCATGGATATAAATAAACTTCTAAAAGCATTAGATGATGAAACAAATGAAGATTTATTAAATTTTACAACAGAGAAAATAAGAGAGATGACCTTACAAATATTAGATGAATTACAATTAACAAAAGAAGAAACAAAAAAGTTGTATAAAAAATTAGAAAACTATAAATATGTAGATGAAATGAATGATTTGAAATATGGTTCTTATATAAGATGGATACCTATAGAAGATCCAAACAATATTTATTTAACACAAGGTGCTATTTTTTGTGAAATGAAAATAACTGAAAATGGTGTATTTTGTGTATGTAAAAATCATGGCTTTAATACAAGGCATTTTCAAATAGCAATGGATAAACATTTAATATTTCAGAAGCTTACAGAACAAGAACAAGTATTATTATCAGCATTAGACCATTTAGCTAAGTAAAAAAAATGAAAATATATTATTGAATATTCTATGCTCCTTTAACAATAATATCATCCGATTTATTAATTTCTTCTTTAATTAAAAAATTATAAAAATTTTCTTTTTGATCACCGCTAAAGGTAATAATTTCTCCATATTTTTCATCTTTAAGGATAGAACCATTACAACTATATGTTTTTTTAAAATAAGATACAATTTTTTTAAGGTCTAAATCATCTGCCATACCAGTAACAGTTGTAATACATTTACGACCATTACGTTTTTGAACAGCAATAGTTATTTTTGAATTATTAAAAAAATTTTCAGACTCATCAAGAGAGAATAAATCATCTGTGTTATTAAATTTGACATCCATTATAATAATATTATAATAATATAATATTATAATCTATCTAAGTATATTTTAATATTAAATATTTATACCATTTATTATTTATTTTCTATATTTTTTTGTACATCTCTTAGAAGTGTGCTTAGAAGATGTTTTCTTATGCTTTCTGCTAGCTTTGCGGTGTTTTTTATAAGTTTTTTTATTATGATGTCTTTTTCTATGTGTTTTTCTTCTTTTGCCACCCATTTCTGATTTACCCCAATCTTCCATTTTTGTTTCAAAATATTCATTACGAAGCTCCTTAGGATCTTCTTCAATCATGCCTTCACGTTCTTTTTTTTCACGAGTTTCTGGACTTCCTCTAGCAAATTCTTGTTCTGCTTCTTTTGGAGTTAGCGATTTATCACTATCAGCGCGCAAGCGTTCTTCAAATTTCTTTCTAGAATCAGCAGTCCTTTCTTGATCAGCTATGGCATTATATTCTGATGTAAGCATACGTTGTAAACCTAAATCTTTTGGTCCTTTTTCTAAATCTTCCATATAAAATATATCTATATTTTATTTTTTATTTTCTATGTTTGCGGGTTTTATTACATTTACAATCAGAAAATAATCCAGGAATAAACTTACCACCCATAATAAGATGAACATGTGATTTATGAATAGATTTCTTAGAACTGCCAACTTTTTTACCTTTATGATATTTTGTTACACTTTTATATCCCTTTCCTTTCTTAATGGAAACCTTACGCACTGTTTTACCACCAGATTGATGTTCTACAATTTCAGTATTTTTAAAATGAAAATTTTCCGGATTTGACATTATATATTACTAAAATAATAATATTATTTCTATTAGTAATATATAAATTATGAGTAAAGAAATATATGTTCATTTATTTCATATAATAATTGTTGGTAGTTTATTTCTTTATGTTGGCATAAGCAGAGAGAATACAATTTCTATATTATATCCTATATTAGTAGGATTTGGTATAATTATAATATTATATCATATTTACAAAACTTACAAATATATAAAAGATGGTAAAGGATATTGGGTAAATTTAATTCATATATTTTTAATTGGACCATTATTAATTTATATAGGTTATAATAAAGAAAAAACTTCACGTAAATTTTTTGAATTGTTACTATTATTTGGTTTCTCTGCTATTGGTTATCATGGATATTATTTATTTAATTCTTAATTTAATTCATAAATTTTAACATTTATCTAAAACCCATTTTTTTGTCAAAACTGTTTTAACACTTTCTAATGCTCCTTCAGTCCAACCTTGATATGTGCTTACTGCTTCACCAACAACTAACATTCCTTTTTCTGGATGTTGAACCTTATCTAAAAATTGTGATCGATTAGAAAATTCTTTAGATAAAGGTTTATAATAATGAGTGCCGATAGGCCAATAATAATCTTTAATAGCAATAAGCGATAAACTGCCATCAGGTATTCCAAGCGACTTTTCAATTAACTGACAGTATAATTTTCTATTTTCAGGAGTATTATCAAGATGATTTTTTAAAATTATCGCATTACTATTATCACTATAAGCAATCATATAAACTCCTTTTTTTGAATTCATTGGAATAATTTTCTGAAGTGGTCCAGGAACAATAGTATAATTAGGAACATATTTTTTCATAATTTCGCTGGATTGTTTATTAAATTTGCCATACAAACGTAAAAATGGTTGTCCATGAATTTGCTGATATAAAGTAGAATTTACATGAACTAATTTTTGTATACTGGAAATAGTAGTAGCAATAATAACTTTATTTGAATTAAAAACAACCCCATTTTTAGTTATAATTTCAAATAAACACGGATTTTCTTCTTTAATACGATTAATTTTAACTACATCACAAGAAAATTTAAAGTGTTCTTTTCCTATAACATGATATAATTTATCAACAATTTGTTTCCATTGAATATGAAGGCCGTCCCATCCACCCATATTATCATCCATACCATAATTATATATAGTTTCATATAGATCAGCATTTTCAAAATCAGTATAACCAGAAGATATTAAGAATTGCTTATACATTTTCTCTCCAAATAATTGAATAAAAAATTGTTTAAATGTTTTATTATGTAATTCAGGATGTTTTTTATATTTTTGTTTCAATTGTTTTAAAACTTTAACAATGTCTAATGGAGAAAACATTTGCGAATAATACATAATAGAATGAAATACTTTAAATGGCACATTTAGTTCATTCATGAGTTGAATAAGCAATGGATTAGTATCTCTTCTGCCAATTCCAGCACCAGTAACAATTTGAGTTCCATAAAAAGTGCTATTGCTGGTTCTTCCTCCAATCCATTCTTTTTTGAACTTTTCTAAAATAATAAATGAAATATTAGGAAAATTTTGTTTAATATAATAAGCACTATATAATCCAGACATACCACTACCAATAATAATAATATCATAATTCTTTAAATTATCATAGTTCATAAAAATATAGTATAATATAATATATTATTATAATTTAAATTATTTTTTTTGTCGTCTAGTAACTTTTTTGTTAGATCTCTTAAATGTAACCGTTGATTTTCCTTTACATTTAAATTTTCCACGAGTGTAACCTTTATTATTAAAAATGGTTTTAGTACAAATACCAATAGATTTAGCTTCATTTTGAGGTTCTACTTTTTTTATACATCTACATAATTTATCGCTCATAATTTTTTCAGCTTCCATTTGTAGAATTCTCTTTGATTTTGGTATTGGTTTACTATAATATTGTAAAATATTTTTATAATCATTAATTGTGAGACTATTCATAAATATTAATATATATGTGTAAATAAAATTATATTTATTATATTTATTATATTTATTATATTTATTATATTTATTATATTTATTATATTTATTATATTTATTATATTTATTATTTCTTAAAAATCAAAAAACTATATATATAATAAAAATGAAAATTGTAGTATTTGATTTAGATGAAACACTAGGTTGTTTTACACAATTTAGTATGATATTAACTTGTTTAGGTCAATATATAAAAAATAAATATAAACCATCTCTGACATCATCAGACTTTAATAATATATTAAATTTATTTCCAGACTATCTACGACCTAATATAATAAATATTTTAAACTACTTAAAGAAAAAAAAACAATCAAAAATTTGCCAGAAAATAATGTTATACACAAACAATGTTGGGCCTAGAGAATGGACAGAAAAAATTTTATCTTATTTAGAAACAAAAATTGATTATAAATTATTTGATCAAATAATATCAGCATTTAAAGTAAATGGAAAAATTATTGAAATATGTAGAACAACAAATGAAAAAACATATGACGATTTTATAAAATGTACTAAATTGCCATTAAATGCTGAAATATGTTTCATAGATGATATGGTTCATCCAGAAATGACAAATGATAACATATATTATATAAATGTAAAACCTTATTATTATGATTATTCGTTTGAAGAAATAATAAAAAGGTTAAAAAATTCTGATATAGGAAAAAAAATAATAAATGATGATGATGAATTTGAAAGTATAATGTTGGAATGTTTTAAAAAATATAGTTATAAACGTGTAGCTAAAGACGCGAAAGAATATAATTTAGATAAAATTATAGGAAAATATATTATTACACATTTACAGAAATTTTTTCATAAATCAAATAAAAATAGAACTATGAAAAAAAGAAAAACGCATCAAAAAAATAGGACATATAGAAATGAGCAAGTTTAAGTTATTTTTTTAATTTGATTAGTAATATCTACCAAGTATTGATTTAATACAGTTGTAGTTAAAATAAAAAGTCCAGCACTAAAAGCTATTTTACGATCTAAATCAGTAAACTCATAATGAGTTCTAAAAGGATTAAATCTCCATATAAGAAATAAACAAATGTAGATACGTATATAATAATCTAATCCATCTAAAAATGATGGTGCTAATTGTGAAAATCCTAACGCGGATATTATAATAATTATCCACGATATAGTTATGAATAAATTAAAAAATTTTTCTTGAAATTTATGTAATGATTTTTTAGTAAAGAACATAATATATATTTATCTATATAAATTTATATTATTAAAATGTATTATATTATTTATTATTTTCATAAATTGTCAGTGTTCTCGCACTTGGATCTATAGCATCTATATATTTTGGCATCCAAAAATAAGGCAAAATATGATAACAATTTGGAAAATAAATATTAAATAATTTTTTATAATAGTATTTTTCTGTTTCAATAGAAGGCATATACGTATCAGTATTTTCTTCTAAATTTAATTTTTGTGCTATTTGTTCTTGTAAAATTTGATATAAAGATCGACCATGACAGCTAACACCATCACTAAAAGCTTCCTTTTTACGCCAAAGAATTTCATCTGGTAAAATCTGTCTTGTTTGACTTTTATTTTTACAAAATGCTCTTCTTAGTAAAAATTTTTCACACTCGTTACTATTTTTATGGTTTCTAATATTTGAGGGAATTGATAAAACATAATTTACAAACGTCTTATCTAAAAAAGGAGTTCTTGGTTCAAGTCCATTAGAAGAAATAGATTTATCGGAGCGCTGAACATCAAACATATGAATATCTTTTAATAATCTTCTAGTTTCCCTATCAAATTCAATATCATCAGGGCATTTATTCATATATAAATAACCCCCAAATAGCTCATCAGATCCATCACCATTAAAAATAACCTTAGCACTGGAGTGAGTAGAAATATATTTTCCAAGCAAATAATTACCAATACTAGCGCGAATAGTTGTTGTATCATAACTTTCAATTGTGGAAATAACTTCAGGAATAGCATCAAACATTTCCTGCTCAGTAACTAATATTTCAGTATGTTTACTGCCAATATATTTTGCCATAATACTTGCGTATTTAAGATCCTCTGAGCCAGATAAACCAATACTATACGTTTCTAATTGCTGTTCATAATTATTATTTTTATAATATTGAGAAACCAACCCAGTTATTAAACTACTATCTAGTCCACCAGAAAGGAGACATGCTATAGGTCTTTCAGTTGCTAAACAACGTTTATTAACAGATGATGTAAGATAATAAGCAATTCCTTTATAATATTCTTCTAAATTTTGAGAAGTTATTAGATGAATATGTGAAAATGTTGGTGTAAAATATAGTATATTTTCTTGAACAATTTCCCATTCACATGATACTTTACTAGATAAATTAAAGATACTATAAGAACCAGGTTTAAATTGTTCAATCGTATAATTAATAGAGGTATTAAACAATATAGAACAATTATAAAAGAACTCTAAGCATTTTAGATCTGAAGCAAATCCATACAATTTTGAATTTAAATTATTATAATTTCTTGAAGTATTATTAGCACTTACAATATTAGTAGCAATACCAAAATTATTAATATACGTAATTTTTTTATTATTTTTTAAATAATATAAAGGTCTAACACCATATGGATCGCGTGCTACATAAAGACGATTACTCAGGTCTTGACTAATTCTATTATCATACAAAATAAAAGAAAAAACACCATCTAACATAACTAATGTTTGTTCAATTCCATATTTAATATAAAGATGGATGATAACTTCACAATCAGACCCTGTTAATGGTGTAATATTCATAGTTTCATATAATTTTTTATAGTTATAAATTTCACCATTACATATAAGAACAATATCATTAATAACTAATGGTTGATTTGATTCATTATTTAAACCATTAATAGCTAATTTATGAAACCCTAAAGTTATTTTAAGATATAAATGTTCTAATTTAGAAAACTCAGGTCCTCTAGACTTTCCTTTCATAAATTCATTATTAATACTATTATTATCATGTGAACTATTTAGTAAAGCAAAAATACCACACATAAATATATTATTAATAAATCTTTATATTCTTTAAATAGTTAATTTTGAATACAAATAAAATAATAGAAATAAAATGATAGAAATAAAATGATAGAAATAAAATGATAGAAATAAAATGATAGAAATAAAATGATAGAAATAAAATGATACAAATAAAATCTTATATATTTATATTAATGAATTCTGAATATATTGAAAGTCCTGAATGTGTTTCAACCATAAATGAAGAAACAAATACAAGAATATATGATAGAAATATTCCTTCGCAACCTTTACAGCCTTATATAGATGTAAGACCTGTAATGACAAAGTATTCTTATTTTCCAATTGTTGACCCAAGAAGAAAAATAAATGTTCCTTTAGAAAAAATGCCAACATATAATGTAAATAATGTATTTAATCCTGGAAATACAACATCGCCATGGTCTGGTTTTGCGTCAAATATAAATGTAGAGTCAGAATTAAGAAATCAAGTATATGCTTTACAAAAATGTAGTCAATCGGTTTATATTCCTGAAAGTAATAGTGATTTATATAATTATAAATTCAAAACTATTACAAAGCCTAACCCACATGAACTATTATTTAATAATCCAAGTTTTGATGAGTTTAACCCCAATCCTAACCCAGAAACGATAGGAAATACAATATTTTTAAATTCGACAAGGATGCAGGTTCGTGATTTAACAAAACAATACTAAATTCCATATTTTCCACCTTTAGAAAAGGTGGAGCCAAATTTTGATAAACTTTTTAAAGGGTGGAGCCAAATTTTGATAAACTTTTTAAAGAGTGGAGCCAAATTTTGATAAACTTTTTAAAGGGTGGAGCCAAATTTTGATAAACTTTTTAAAGGGTGAAGCCAAATTTTGATCAACTTTTTCTAAAAGATTGAGGTAATTTTTGATCAACTTTTTCTAAAAGTTGAAATATAATATAAATATTATATATGAAGAGACATACTAGAAGAAGAAAAATAAAGAAACAAAATTTACATAAAACAATTAAGCATCGTAGTTTAAATAGAAATGTAAAATTAAAAAAAATAAATTGTAGTCCAAAACCAAAAAGTGAAGTAAATGATTTTTCTTGTTATACAACAAAATCCTTATATAAATTGAGAGATCTTTGGAACGCACGACATCCTGATGTTAAAATTATAACTAATTCACCAAAAGAAATTCATCAACAAATAAGCGATAAACTAAGCGGTATATGTAATAAAGAGTCATGTTGGTTAAAACAAAAAGCTGATTTTGGTAAAGTAAGTTCTGAAATGTCTGAATCATTTGCTCCAGAATCTCCTATTGAATGGAAAAAAAATCCATATGAATGGTTATCAAGTATTGATATTATGAATGTAATGAAGCAATATGAGAAGGCATATAAGTGTTTTGATTTTATAGGACCAACACCGATTGACTTTGATACTAAAAGATTATATGGAGAATGTGTTTGGGATGAATTATGTAATTTTAGTTTAAAAAATCAAATAAAACAAGGAAAGAATAAAATAGGTATAATATTTAACACAGATCCTCACGACAAACCAGGTCAGCATTGGATTTCAATGTTTATTAATATTAGAAAGAAACAAATTTTCTTTTTTGATAGCACTGGGGATGAAGCTCCTGAAGAAGTAACTAAATTAATAAATAAAATTAAAGAACAAGGAGAGCAATTAAATCCAAAAATTAATTTTAAAATAGATAGCAGTGAAGGTATTGAGCATCAATACGGAAATACAGAATGTGGTATATATTCACTATTTTTTATAGTTCATATGCTTGAAGATAAATTAACAGATCATTATTTAAAAACACATATATTAAAAGATGAATATATGAATAAATTTCGCAAAGTTTATTTTAATGATTCCTTATAAATATTAAACTAATATATATAATATATAAAATATATAAAATATATAAAATATATAAAATATATAAAATATATAAAAATAAGTATTTATATTTATATATTAAATGACAGATAATAGTAATCCATTTTTAAAAAAACAAAATATTGAAACACTATGGGATGTTATTAGTGAAGAAGAAATTTTTAAATTTTTATCAAGAGATATTCAAGCAAAAATTTCAGATATGTTTATAAGTAATATTAAAGGATTTTTTGAAGTAGAGAGAAATAAAACAAATAATCTAGTAGATATAAATAAAAAATATATATTACTAATACTAAATTATATAAAAAATACATTTCCTGAAAATTTACCAAATAAGATTAAAATTTTTAATGAAGAACCAGTTTCAAAGGAATTAATTACTTACGAAGAAATTCAAAATGAAAAAAAAAGTCAATTTGAAAAAGAATTAAGTAAGGTTCAAGAAGAATTTACTAGTTCGATGTCTCTGCCAGTTCCTGAAAAACCGAACTTTGCTGATAAATACAGTGATAGTCCAATAAGTGAAATGGATAAAATGATAAAAGAAATTACAGCAAAAAGAAATTACGATGTTGAACAAATTAATCAGAATTATCAAACAAATATAAATCAAGCTGATAATTGGTTAAAATCACAGGAAACTTCAGTTAAGGCTGAAAAATTAAATCCTGATTTTAAATCAGACACAACTACAGGTTTTCAATCAGAATTAAATACTAAATTTAAATACCTAGATTTCAATGAAGGTGACATTAATAATAGTATAAATAATAATTATGTTATTCAAAAAGAGACAAAGAAAAATGTTAGTTGGGGTGAAAATGAAGAAATATATAATAAAAAAGAAAATAATAATAATGAATTTAGAGATTTAGAAAACATAGAAACTAGTTTATTTAATAAATTAAAAAAAGTTACCAGTAATACTAGTGAAAATATAAATTTGTCTATAGAAGAACCGTTATCATTAGAAGATAGAATAAAAAAAATAGAAACTATAGTTGAATCATACAATACTAAGTTTGATTTATTATTTAATTTATTGAAAAAATAAAAAAATGAAATTAAAAATAAATATTTATTTTATTTTATAATTAAAATAACAATGATCTTCAATATAATTCTACTATTTAACATATTAAATTTAATTTTAGTATCTTCCAGTTATTCATCAAATTGGAGGGGTAGACATAGAATTAGAAATATCACGTTAAAATTTATTATTTTTAAAAAAAAAAGTGTTCCAAAATTGTTAAATTATTATAATAGGCACTATGAAAAATCATATAATAAATTATTTATATCAGTTGCTGATGGTATTATTAAATATGAAAATTTATCAGATGAAGATAAATACATAATAGATTTTATATTATCAACATTAATAAGTTAAAAATTTAATTTTAATTATAAAAATAAAATTAAATATATTAAAAGTTAATTTAAAGAACTAAAAGTTTTAATACATTTTCTCCTCTTTCATTTCTCTCATAAGTTCCTACTTTTAATGGTTCAACATCAGGATCTTCAAGTGCTCTTTCATAAATATCCTTATCATAAAGATCTAGAACATTCTCACTAACCCTTCTATAAATATAATCAACATCATTAATATTAACAGGTAATCCAGTCCATTCAATACGTTTTTTATTGGCTTGAACAGTGGTATCATTTTGTTGCTCGGCAAAATCAGGAACATAAGAAAATTTATCATTTGATGGATCTCCAAAATTAATACATTTTCCATTAGAATAAATATAGCAATCAAATGCTGTTTCTTTAATAGAATCTGTTAATTGTTTTGTTAAATTAGCTTTGATTTCAGAGATTTCATAAAGATATTGATCACTTGTTTGCGGAACCCTAGGTAAAGCTTTACTTAAATCTTTTCTTTTTAATTCAATTGCTTCATCTGACTTCAATTGTGTCTCTGAAAAAATCATAATATAAATAAATACTTCTACTGTTTGAAGAGATTTGGGTAAGTCTTTATGACTACAAATACGTCTGGCACGACCAATAACTTGCTCTGAACGAACTGGATGCCAATAAGGTTCCATAATATGAACATATCGTGTATTTCTCAAGTTAATACCTTCAGAACCAGATGAAGTAATCATAAATACTTTTATTACCTCACCCATATTATTATTATGAAATTTAGATTTTAATACAGAACCAATACTATCCGGAATATCATCCCATTCACCATTATAAATATGTCTCAACATTTCTTTTTCCTCACTTGTTTCTGTTCCAGTATATAAAGCAAAAGTAGGTTTTCCTTCATCAAATTCAGGAATATCAATTTCCCAAACACCAGCAGAATTTTTTTTGATATTAAATCTAGCAAAACCGTTCTTTTTAAGAACTGAACTGAAAAGACCAATACCTTCAGCAGTTCTAAATTGACTATATACTAAATGTAACCCAATATATTCAGGATCTTGAATATTTTCAAGAATATGTAAAAATTTTGGACTGTATACCTGAAGTGCCTCTGGTGTCAAAAAATCATTAGAATGATCTTCAATATTTTGAATAGCACGTTCCAAACGTTCTTTATAATCAACACCTCCAATTTTATCAAGGACTTGATCTCCTTCTATTTCACCTTCATTTTCATCATCAACATCTTGTCTTCTTTCTTCTTTTCTTGCTTCTTTTAATAAAGTTACAATAGTATTTTCTCCTTCTTGATCAAGTTTTTCTTCTTCAGGTTCATATCCAGATTCTAATAAAGCTTCTTCTAAATTAAAAGCTTCTAATCTTTTACCAATATTTTCAACCTCTTCTTCATTATCTTTTTTAGTTTTTTTTGTTTTTATAAGAATTTCTTCTACTTTTTGAATATCCTTAATAATATTCATTAATTTTTTATTAGAAGCCTTTTTCCCTTTTTTTTGAGAATTAATTACATCTTTTACATAAGAACGCAATTCAATATCTATTTTTATTTCCCAAGCTCTTTTTTCTCTTTCATCTGGTATTTTATCCAAAATAGAATATAATCCTGGTTTCATTTGTTCTTTTAATTTAAGAAATGCCATTTCTATACCCATATCATCTTTCAATTTTTCAAATGATTTTTCCATTTTGATCGTTTTAGGAGTAGGTCTATCAGGCATAACAAAATTACAAAATAGACGTGAAAAGATACGATATGTTGAAGAGGAATCTTTAAAAAGATCACCTGGTCCAGGAGCTCTTTTAGGCTTTTCAGTTAATCTTTCTTCTTTACGAGCACCTTCATAGATTTTAAATTGAAAATCACTCATTGGTATTCTAACTATGTGGTAATCAACTCCTAATTGTTTATTATATCTAGGTAATAAACTCTCTTGAGCACTCTTAAAAAAGGAAGACAGTCCAATAATTCTCCTCTTTAAAGCATCAATATTTTTAAGACTTCGATCATCTTCATTAATATATCTAGACATGAAACTATTTAAATCATCTGGTAATGCTTTTTTATTAATAACTTGAATTCCATCGGGAATTACATCAATATCATTTCTTTTTAAAATACCAATAATTTTTCTCTCGAAATCTTCATCTGAAGAAAATTCGGTTTCAAATGTTGTAGTGCCATCTTTTTCCTTTTTATTATTAGTTACACCTTGATAACCACTATCCATTTTAATTTTATTTTTAAATCCAAAAGGGTTTCTAGTAATAGTAAGCACTTTACTAGAAGGAGAATAATCTAAATAATCTAATGTTTTCTCTCCTATTAAAATTTGTTGTAATGTATCCCTATCAACTTTATTCTTTGTTTTAATAACTAATGAAAATTTCCATGTTTTAATGTATCCCCGTAAAATATTAAAAAGAATAGAAAATTCATTAGGGTAGTTAATAATAGGAGTTCCAGTTAATAATACAATTCTACTATTTTGTGCTCGTAATAACATATAATATAATTTAGTTGCCAAGTTCAATGGAGTATACTCTCCAAATAAACTTTTATCTTCTTCTAACTCCGCTTTTTTCTCTCCTTGTTTAAATTTATCCTTTTTCTTTTTTTCTTCACCAGGTATTTCTTCTTCCTTCTTTAATTTATTTACAATTCTGCTAATTAAATTATGTGCTTCATCAATAATTACAACAGCATTATCAAAAATATTTCTTGTAAAATTAGAAGTCAATTCTGCTAATTTTTTTGCTCGTAAACCATTATAATTAATAAATGTATACTTATGTTTTATCATTTCATTTAATTGTTCTTCTAAAACTTTTTTATCAACATCTGGTAATACATCGTAATTAGATGGCTTAGTAATATTAACAAAAAAAGCGCCAGTATGACGGCGAATATATTCCATTGGTAAATTTAAAATGGCTGAAATAGGTGTGAGAGCTTCTGGATGATCAGTAATAGAAATCCATTCCCAATACTGGTTTCTTTTATATAGTAAATCACCTGCCTTTTTAAGTTCTTCAATGTAATTTGCGCGTAAAGAAGCGGGGGTCATTACGATAACGCGTTTGGAATCTTTCATACCTTCGGCAATCGCAATAGAAGTGGCGGTATTATGTGTTACTGTAAAATCACCCATTACATATCTACAGTTTTCATCTATCATAAATCCATAATAATCATCTTCATTAACATATTCTACATTTATTCCTGTAACCAAGCAATCTTTCACTTGTTTTCTAGAATTAGCCTGTTTTCTTGGTATTTGAGTTGGTATTTCCTCTAACCCAGAACCATTAATACTAATTCTAAATGCTTTTCCATAATTTTTTATTCCTTTATATGTCCATGACGTAGTCTTTTCAGATTTATAACATGAAAAACCTAAACTTCTAGCTAAATAAATAACATCATCCATTAATTTTTCATTTTTTTGAGTAAATTCAAAACCATTTCTCTCTTTATTAAGAGATCCATCGCTGTCTAATAATCCAGCAAGTAATCGCAAACGGACTTCTCTTGTATTACATTTATAAATATAAGGAATATGTTTGTTATTAATAAGATCTAAATCCTTTAAAGTATTTAAAAATATATTGTTATAATATTTTCCATTACCACTAATGCCATTACCACTAATGCCATAAGTATATTTGTGTCTATGTGTTAAAAATAAATTGTATTGTGGTAAATTTTTTGCAAAATAATAAAGCACAGTTGAGTCTTGGCTAGTTATTTCTGATGTACTACTAGTTCCGTCGCCTAACCAATATCCTATCATATATGGGTCAATAGGTAAAGATTTTTCTGGAAAGTCAATAGGGACCTTATATCCTTTTAAAAATCCTTTTTTCTTATCAGATAATTTTAAATAATCTTTTACTGATATTTCAATTACATTATTATTTGTTTCATCATTATTTAATATTGTTTCATAAAATCTTTGTGCTTCCTCTTTTATGTGTATTTCATTATCCTTTACATGTGAAAAGGTATAAGTTTTTGATTGAAACATATTTTTTTCAATCCATTGAATATTATAATTTGTATTTGATGTATGATTATTTCGGCATATTTTTGGAAATCCAGAAGCACGTAAACACAAAATATGCTCTTGATTAACTCTATATTTTTCTCCTTTTATAGGTATAATATCATACATTTTATCTTTTCCTCTTGCTAAAGAAATTACTTTTCTTGGTTTAGAGTCATCACCCATTAAAAAATCGCCAACTTGTATATCCTGAACTAATTTTATATGACCATCAGACATTATAATGGGTGTATCTTTTGCGTGACATTTACCACTACCTAATCCGTGGTATAAAAGTAGCCCACGATATGGTGTATAAAGGTTCATATAATCTCTCACAATTTTTTGATGGGTTAATAGAGAGAAATTGGTACTTGTTTTACCAATTGTATCACAAGAAATGCTTTCTTTATTTTCTTGAAGCTCTTTACGGTAAGGTTCAAAAAGAGAATTAATAAAATTAACAAAAATCTCTCTATCATTCATATAATAACTAGAAACTTTAATGATAACAGGAGGCAATTTCTTTGGAAGACGTTTTCTTAAATCAGTATCACCAAATTTAACTAATACTTCTGATCCAAGAACAGCAACACCTTTTTCCACCTTGGCTGTTTTTCTTTTTTGTTTTTTAGGTGCTTCCACCTTTAGAACAATAGCTTCTTCTACTTTTCCTAACTCCTCTACTTTTCCCAAATCTTCCTCTTCATCATCTTCAATAATTAAAAGTGGCTTTTTGCCTTCAATTTTCTTGGGTTTTTTAGAAGGTTCTGGTAATGGAACAGGCTCAGAAACCATTTTTTCTTGAGAAACTTCCAAAATAGGTTTAATAGTAACTTTAAGTTTTTTATTTTCTTTTAATTTATTTAAATAAGCTTGGTAATCAAATCCTATTTCAGTTTCATCTACTATAAGAGGTTCTACTTTTTCATCAGGTTCTTCTAATTCTTCTTCGAAATCAGGTTCTTCTAATTCTTCTTCGAGAACAGGTTCTTCTTCATTTTCATCATCTTTTTGTTTTTTTTTAGAAGGTTTAACACCCTTTTTTCTCTCTCTAATATTTCTTTCTTTTTTAGTACCTTTTATAACAATAGCAACCTGTTCTTTTTCTTCAATTTTAGGTTTTACTATCATTTTTTCTTTTAATGCGGCTAAAGGATTCATTACTTATATATTTTGAATATATAAATTTTTATTTTTTGACAAATCAACAATAAAGAGATGTTGTTTATTTTATATTTTAACTTTTTTCTTCACTAGTATTAACATATTCATCATTTATACCAATAACTTGTAGTGCCATATTACAAGCTATTTGTTCTGCCTTGCGTTTAATCTTATGTTGACCTTCGCCTAAAAATATAAATGCTTTCCCATTTTCAGCAACAAAATCTTGAATACTTTGGAAGTTTTTATGTCTTGACATATTAATAGCATCGCTAGGTTTTACACTATAAATGGGTTGGCCTAAACATAAATATACTCCCATTCTATAACCAAAATCTACATCATGATCAATTTCTAAATAATGTGGTGTTACCTTGAATGCCTTTTGAATTTTTACTTGGAGAATATTTTTATAATTATCATCATTTTGAATAAGTGCTATCCAATCAATATGACGATCAAATACATTTTCAATAAATTTTTGCGCCATTTGGAAACCAGGTCCGGTAACAAAAAATCCGTCAAATAAATGGTCGTCATCTTTAACAATAGCCTTATTGAAGTCTAGGAAAAGAGCACCGATGAATGACTCGAATAAACATCCTAGCTTTTTTAAATTAGTGCGAATTTTCTTCTCTTCCGCATGCTTAGAAAGTATTAGCCATTTATGAAGCCCCATTTCAAGTGCGATTTTACCGATGGCTTCATTTTTAACAATAGCAATTTTCTTTTCCGTCATAAAACCTTCATCAGCTTTAGGAAAACGTCTATAAAGTAGATATTTTGTAACGCATTCTAAAACGCCATCACCTAAGAACTCAAGTCGTTCATTAGATTTGCTACTTAATGGCATACAATCAAGCGGTCTTTCTACAATGGTAATATTTTGTTGAATATTTTCAAAATTGGGGCGTTTTGTATAAGAACGATGAACAAAAGCGCGCTCATATAGTGACATATTATCCACATTAGATGGTATCCCATATTTAGTAAGAATAGATTGAACTTCGCTCAATGTAATCTTAGTATTCAGAGGATTATATGGGTTGAAAACTAAACCTTCATCGGTTTTAATAATATCATCATCTCTTAGCAATTGTTGTTCTGACATTTGTATATAATATTATAAAGATAGCTTTATTATTGTTTTATAATATTTAAAATTGAGAGAAACTTAGAGATATATTCATATAGCATAATATACATGGAGGATACAGAAGTTTGGAAAGATCTAGCAAATTATGATAAGTATGAAGTTTCTACATTTGGAAATGTGAGAAATAAAAAAACTGATAGAATATTAAAACCAGCAAATAATGGAGGATATTTATATTTTGGTTTGTCAAATATAAAAACAAAAACTTTTCCTGCGCATAGATTAGTAGCAGAAACTTTTATTGAAAATCCAGAAAATAAAGCTCATGTAAATCATAAGGATAAAAATGGGTTAAATAATCATTTATCAAATTTAGAATGGAATACACCAAAAGAAAATAATATACATAAAAGCGTTGGAGTTACACAAACTACTAACCAAAATTTAGCTATTTGGAGGGTAGATTTAAATTCAGATAAACGTATAGAAAAGTATAATTCAATTGATTTAGCAAGTAAATGGTTATTTGAACAAGGTGTATCAGAAAACATACATTCTATTAAATCATCTATAAGTTGCTCTATTAGAGGAGTTTATAAATGTTCTTTTGGTTTTAAATGGGAATTAGATAAAGATGAAAATTTAGAAAATGAAATATGGAAAGAAATTAATACAGAAAATGAAGATACTTCTGGATACTATATATCGTCTTTAGGAAGATTTAAAAATAAAAAGGGCGTAATAATGAAAGATTACAAACCACACCATAGTGGTTATATTTATCTTAGAGTAAATATAAAAAAATATGCGTTACATAGGCTAGTTGGGTTATCATTTATTGAGAATATAGAAAATAAACCTTTTGTAAATCATATTGATGGGAATAAATTAAATAATAATTCCGAAAATTTAGAGTGGGTAACTTGTTCTGAAAATAATACACATGCGCATAAGATAGGTTTAACAAAAGGGTATAAAAGAAAAGTAATTCAATATAATTTAGAAATGAATAAAATTCAAAATTTTGATACAATTAAGGAAGCTAGCGAAAAATTATCTATATCTTTAAGTTGTATTAAAGATGTATTAAAAGGAAAACAAAAAAGTTCAAAAGGATTTATTTTTAAATATTTAGAAGAATAAAAAAGTAAATATTTCTATAAAATTATTATCTTTTTGTAGTATATAATAATGGTTTTAATGAGTGCAGGTAAAGCAGCTAGAAATCAAGCATCAATTGTTAACAGAACCAACATTTGTGGAGGCTCGAAAAAGGCGGGGTTAGCTCCTCGCGTCGGTTGGTATTTGTCGAGCAACACCATGTTAATTGGTGCTCCTCAAACAATCCCTCGTTTCTGTATCCCTAACAGAACTGTTCAGACACAACGAACTGGATACAGAGCTACATTGGGTCCTCAATAAGCATTTTAGTAATCTAATTTTATATTTTTTACAAAACTATTTTTTTTACAAAATAATTATTAATAAAAATAAATTAATTGTAAAAATGATTTAATAAGATATTATTAAATTATTTAATAACTTATGATTGTCAAGATAGATACTAGAGAGCAAAACTTATTACAACAAATGAACAAATTAATTGCGACCATACCAATTTTCAATAAAATTATAGTTCAATCTGAAACCTTACCAATAGGAGATATAATTATTTGCGATGGTGATACTGAGAAATTAATTATAGAGAGAAAGTCGGTAGCCGATTTACAATCTAGTATTAAAGATGGTAGATATGAAGAACAATCATATAGATTAAATGGTTTAAATCACCACAATCATAATATTATATATTTAATTGAAGGCAATTTGAATAATCCTTATAACGCAAACCGTTTTAAGTCAGAAAATACCGGAGTTACTGAAAAACTTACTCTTTTTTCTGCTATGTTCTCTCTAAATTACTACAAAGGATTTTCTGTATTTAGATCCTTTTCTTTAGAAGAAACAGCAACTATCATTTGTAACATGGCTTATAAATTAGAAAAGGAAAGTACAACCAAAAAAGCATTTTATCAAATAAAATTAGACCAAATAACGTCAGACCAATTGTCATCAGACCAAATACCAGGAGAAGAACCAGTAGACCCGCAAGAAAGTAGCTATGTAAATGTTATTAAAAAGGTAAAAAAGGAAAATATTACATGTGAAAACATAGGCGCCATCATGTTATGTCAAATACCTGGAGTAAGCTCAGCAACTGCTATAACTATTATGGAAAAATATAAGACTATACAAAATTTGATAAAGGAATTAGAAACAAATCCAGACACTTTAAAAGATATTAGTTCAACAAACGCAAAAGGACAAACTAGAAAAATAAATAAATCAAGTATAGCAAATATTATTCAATTTTTAATACAATCTGAAAAATAGTTTATTTGATAAAATTAAATCTATATATTAATTATAAGATGAAAACAGAATTGATGACTTTATTTTTATTTATTGGAATATGTTTTGTAGCATATTTGTTATTCAAAAATTTAGATTTTAGCAGATTTAGAGAAGGTATGACAGATGGCTCAGGAAACTCAGTTAGTGATAATATTCCGCAAGATGGAGTAGCTGGAAATGCCGCATCATTTGGAGCTGCTTTAAAAGCTGCAAATATTAGATTTCAAGATCAATTCCTAATAAGTAAATATCGTTCTGATTACGAAGCAATTATTTTGGATTGGGATGATTTATTAAGCAATATAATGTTAAAAACTGTTTTAACTGGTGGTAAAACAGAAGATACTTTACAAAAACTGGCTAATATGAATTCAGCCAAAGCAGCTTTAAATAATATAATGATATTTATTGATAAAAAATAATCATTTATTATGTTATAATCATAATAAAATAATTTATAAATTAACTGTATTATAAATTATTATAAATCTCTCTAAGAAAGATAAATATTTATCCAACAGCAATTTTTACCTCTCTATTGGCATAGTAACCGCGATCTACTAAACTTTGTGTATACTTAGGTCCTCCCCAATTAGGATCCATTGGATCTGGACTTACTTTTTCTGCTTCTTGTTTGTAATTCATCTCATCTAATGGTGTAGTTGTTCCAATATAATAATCTGTTTGATCATGTGCTGGATATGAATTATAATTATAAGGTGGATCATTCCTTGTAGCATCTACAAGAAGAGTTGGATTAGGATATGCTTCATCTCCAACTTGTTCAAGAGGCATCTCATTAATTGGTTGAATTTGAGACGCAATTCCTATTGGAGCAGCTGCAGAAGGAGGTAATCCAGCCTGTGGTTCTGAAACGCTTGGTCTAAACTTATAAACTTTATTTCCTTGAGCATCATAAGTCTCTTGTAAATATAAAACAGGACATCTAATATTTTGACTTCTTTGCCAATCTAAAAACTCAGTATAATCTTCTAAATTATCAAATTCGATAGGATTTACTCCGGGAACTTGTGCTACTTTTGAATTATAAAGATAAAATCTAGAACCCTTTTGAATAAGTAAATTAGGGCATCTTGGTTCAGAATTATTATTTGTTAAACCCTCAGAATATTTAGGGTCAGCACATTTTGCGTAAAAATATAAACCTATTAAAAATACTACTATAAATAAAAAAGTTAATAAAGTCATTTATTATATATTACAAGGATAAAAATGTATTATATATTATTTCTTTTAATAATTCTCTATTTATTATTCTCTATTTATTATTCTCTATTTATTATTCTCTATTTATTATTCTCTATTTATTATTATTCTATATTTAATATATAACAATGGTTTTTCTACATATAGATAAAAAAAATTGTATGGATGGTAACTGCGATAATATCCAAAAATTAGATACTTATCTTGGTAATAAAAATAACAAGACCTTTATTTTAATATTTAAAGAAGATTGTGGTCCTTGTAATGCTACACGTCCAGAATGGACAAAAATTAAAAATGTTTTATCACAAGATTTTTTAAATAGAGATAATATTTCTATAGCGGCAATAGATTATACATTAGCAGAAAAACTTAAAAACTTAAAAAGAAAACCATCTAGTTTTCCAACTATGCGTTTTATTGAAGGTTCTGATGAAGAAAGCTATGAAGATAGTAGCATTCCTACAAAAGATCGCACAATTGATTCATTTATTGAATGGATTAAACTTAAAACTGGAGAGAAAGATATTGGTAAATCTGATATACAATATGTGCTATATAAAAAACATCACAAGGCACATAAAAGTCATCATAAGACCCACAAAAGATATCATAATACCAATAAAAGACATCATAATACCAATAAAAGACATCATAAAGGAGGTAAATGGTCATTAAAATATAAAAGAAGTATAAACTGTAATAGACCGAAAGGGTTTTCACAAAAACAGCATTGTAAATATGGTAGAAAATAAATATTTATAAAACTTACTTAAAGATAATTTTATAAATATGTATAATGTACACTACTCTTAGTTTCTTACTTCTATTATCCTCAAGCGTTAATAGTTTTCATTTTATTGGTTCGACTAAACCACTTGAATATTTTGATCCTCTTGGATTTTCTAATAATAAACCACTAAATGAATTGATTAAACTTCGTGAAGCAGAACTAAAGCATTCTAGATGGGCGATGATTTCTGCTGTGGCAATCCCTACAACTGAACTAGTTAGTCATCAACCAGCAATCCACGTTTTAGACAACACAGATATGCTTACTGTAGCGTCATTTATTGGTTTTGTTGGAGCATCAGAACTTCAATCTATGTTATTGGGTTGGAAAAATCCATTTACAAATTCATCAAATTATTTTTTAATGAAAAGTGATTATCAACCAGGAGATCTAGGATTTAACACAAAAAAATCATTTTTAGGAAATGATAAAACATTTATGTTAAACGCAGAACTAAATAACGGACGACTTGCTATGATTGGATCACTAGGAATGATTGTTCAAGAATTAGTTACAAATCAACCTATTTTTTAAATAATTATGTTTTTTATTATTTTCTTTTTATCACTTTAAATTTAACATTTAAAATTATTTTTAGAATATCCAATCACAGCACAAGCAATTCTTTTGCCTGCGTTACCAGTTTTTAAACTTTCCGCATCTCCACCTTGCCCACAATCATCTTTGTCAGCATGAATTATTAATCCTCGTCCAATAATATTACACTTAGTTCCTCTAAGTTTAATAATGTCATCAAAAAAGTGATACTTAGCTTCTCCTTTTGAATTAGCAAGAATATTACCTAAATCGCCAACATGTCTCTCTTTCATTCCAGGACAACCATGTGTTTTACCATATGGATTAAAATGAGAACACATACTAGTACATTTGTCTGTCAAATCACCTGCCTCATGAACATGAAACCCATGAGCACTATTAGGCTTTAAACCAGTTATATTTAAATCAATACGAATTTGTTGATTATGCTCGGTAAATGTTACAAACCCTTTAACAGATCCTTCTGTAAAAACAGTAATCGCTTGAATATTTTTATTTTGGCTCATATTATATAAATTATATATTTTTTAAATATTAAATTATTTTATATATTTTAAATTATTTTATATATTTTAAATTATTTTATATATTTTAACAGAAATAAAATTGAATAATTTTAAATAAGATAAATAGAATTTACTATACTAAAATAACAATGGAACGTATCTTCAGAGTTTTAGATTTTAATGTCTATAATGAAAAAACACAAGGCGACACTTCTGATGAAGAACAAAATTGCTATAAAGATAGAAATGAGTTTATGATTCAAATGTTTGGGGTAGATGAAATTGGTAAAACTTATTCTCTTATTGTAAATGGTTTTCGGCCATTCTTTTATCTAATGGTAAATGATAAATGGTCTATTAAAATAAAAGATCAATTTCTAGTTCATATAAAAAATAAAATTGGAAAATATTACCAAGACTCTATTACTGAATGTAAATTAATAAAGAGAAGAAAGTTATATGGTTTTGATGGAGGAAAAGAGCATAAATTTATATTTATAGAATTTGCTAATTTATCAGCATTTAATAAAGTAAAAAATTTGTGGTATTCAAACTATGATAAGGGACATACTTTATTAAAAGATGGATATCCATACTTAGATACAAATATTATTCTATATGAAGCAAATATTCCTCCATTATTGCGTTTCTTTCATATTTGTGATATTAGTCCCTCTGGTTGGGTAGCAATACCAAGAAAAAAACTTATTGAAAATAAAGGCGACTTAAAAAATGTAAATTGTAATTTTGAATTTACAGCAAATTATAAAAATATTATACCTTTAAATGATAAAGAGCTTAGGGTCCCATATAAAATAATGAGTTTTGATATTGAGGCTAGCAGTAGCCATGGCGATTTTCCGGTGCCAATTAAGACCTACAAGAAGCTAGCAACAAATATTATAGAATATTTTGAAAGTTTAAAAATGGAAATGACAAAAGAATTATGTAAAAATATATTACGCAGAATTATATTAGCTGCTTTTGGATATGAAAAAATGGAGCAAATTGATTTAGTTTATCCAAAAAATCCACCAAAATCAAAAGAAGTAGTTAAAACACTATGTGAAATATGGTTAGAAACTCAAGTGCGAAGTTTAACTACTACATCAGATTTTAGTAGCGCTAATACATTAGAAACAATGTTTGAAAAAATGGCAGGAGAAGAAGATGAAGAAAATGAATATGATAAAAAATATATTAAATCTTATACTGATAAGAAAGCAACTATTGTAGATATTCTTTGTGATAAAAAATTTGATCGTGAAGGTAAATTAAATGAATTAAATATATCGCTAAACGCAAAATTTCCTAAGCTAGAAGGAGATAAATGCACTTTTATTGGATCTACATTTATGAAATATGGAGAAACAGATCCATATTTTAATCATTGTATTGTATTAAATACTTGTTCTCCAATGCCAATAGATAATTCAGTAATAGAAAGTTATAGTTCAGAAAAAGAAGTATTATTGGCATGGCAACAATTAGTTCAGCGTGAAAATCCGGATATCATTATCGGTTATAATATATTTGGATTTGATTATGAATTTATGTTCAGACGAGCAGAAGAAAATGATTGTGTGGAAGATTTCTTGAAACTATCACGCAATAAAGAAGAAATTTGTGCTACAAAAGACCAAGAAACTGGTAAATATAAATTAGAAGAGAGCACATTACAGATAGCAAGTGGTCAACACGATTTAAGATTTATCAAAATGAATGGACGATTACAAGTAGATTTATATAACTTTTATCGTCGCGAAGCCAATTTAATTTCGTATAAATTAGATTATGTTGCTGGCAATTTTATTGGAGACTTTGTGAAATCAATTGATCATAATAGAAGTAAGGACCAAAGTATTATTAAAACAAGTAATCTAACTGGACTTCTAGTAGGAAGTTATGTTCATTTTGAAGAAATAGGTCATTCAGTTGATTATTATGAGGATGGAGCAAAGTATTCAGTAATAGAGGTAGATAAAGAAAATGGAAAAGTTACTGTTCAAGGTCATGTAGAACCGGATTTAATTTCTAAAAAAGTGAGATGGTGTTTAGCAAAGGATGATGTAACTCCAAAGGATATTTTCCGAATGACAAATGGAACTGCGGATGATCGTTCTGTAATTGCGAAATACTGTATTCAGGATTGTAACCTAGTTCATTATTTATTTAATAAATCAGATATTCTTACTGGTTTTATTGAAATGGCCAAAATTTGTAGTGTGCCTATTAATTTCTTAGTTATGCGTGGTCAGGGAATTAAGCTTACCAGTTATGTTGCCAAAAAATGCCGTGAAAAACGCACTTTGATGCCAGTTATTGAAAAAGGTGGTCTAGATGAAGGATATGAAGGTGCGATTGTTTTAGACCCTAAATGTGATTTATATTTGGACAATCCAGTAGCATGTGTAGATTATGCTTCACTATATCCTAGTTCTATGATTAGCGAAAATCTATCACATGATAGTAAGGTATGGACACGTGAATATGATTTAGCATCTAATTTGATTGAAGAATGGGGAGAAAAAGATGAAAAAGGAAATTATATTTATGATAATTTGCCAGGATTTGAATATGTAGATGTGACATATGATACATATAGATATCATCGTAAAAATCCAAAGGCAGCAGCAGAAAAAATTAAATGCGGTTATAAAATATGTCGGTTTGCGCAACCTTTTCAAAATGGAGAAGCATCAATTATGCCTTCTATTTTAAAAGAACTTTTAAAAGCGCGTAAAGATACTAGAAAATTAATTCCACAACAAACAGACGAATTTATGAAAAATGTATTGGATCAGCGTCAGCTTGGTTATAAAGTAACCGCAAATTCTTTGTATGGTCAGTGTGGTGCTAAGACAAGTACATTTTATGAAAAAGATATTGCCGCATGTACAACCGCAACTGGAAGAAAATTGTTGACATACGCGAAACGAGTAATTGAAGAAGTTTATGGAGATAAATTATGCGAAACAGAAAAATATGGACCAGTTTTAACAAAAGCTGAATATATTTATGGTGATAGTGTAGCAAATTATACACCAATTAAAATTAGAAAAAATGATATTGTTGAAATTTTGACTATAGAAAATCTTGCTGAAAAATATGGTAATAATAATTGGCTAACTTGTTTAGAACCTGGTAAACAAGAAAAAGAATACTGTGAATTAGTAGGTATTGAAACATGGTCTGATAAAGGTTGGACATCAATTTATCGTGTCATAAGACATAAGTTAGCTGATCATAAAAATATGGTTCGTGTACTAACACATACTGGTTTAGTTGATGTAACTGACGATCACTCATTACTTTTACCATGTGGTAAGGAAATATCTTCAAAAGATTGTACTATAGGAACTGAATTGCTTCATTGCTCTTTAAAGGAACCTATAATAGAAAATGTAAATTCTATTACAGAAGATGAAGCTAAAATAATGGGGTTCTTCTTTGGAGATGGAAGTTGTGGCAAATATAATTGTCCTTCTGGAAAAAAATCAACTTGGGGATTAAATAATGCTTCTGTGGAAATTATTAACAAATATTTAGATTTATGTAAAAAAGTATATAGTAATTTTGAATGGGTTGTAATGCCAACACTAGAAAGTTCTGGAGTATATAAAATTTCTCCAAGAAGTAATAAATATGGTTCTATAGTTGAATTTGTAAATATATATAGATCTTATATGTATTATAACAATTGTAAAATAATTCCATATCAAATAATAAATAGTAGATTAAGTGTAAGGGAAGCATTCTTTGAAGGATTATATGATGCTGATGGCGATAAAGATATAAATGGATATACTAGGATTGACCAGAAAAATCAAATTAGCGCAGCTTATATTTTATTATTAGGTTCAAGTATTGGATATTCTACATCAATAAATACCAGAAAAGATAAAAATAATATTTACAGAATTACAATGACAAAATCTAAACAAAGAAAAAATCCTATAGCAATAAAAAAAATGGAGATAATTGATTATAGTGGTTATGTATATGATCTTACAACTGATAACCATCATTTCGCGGCAGGAATTGGTAATCTTATAGTTCATAATACTGATTCAGTATTCTTTACATTTAATTTACAAACACCTGACGGTAAACCTATTCGTGGAAAAGAGGCTTTAGAAATTACAATCGAACTTGCTCAAGAAGCAGGTCATTTAGCATCTAATTTCTTAAAAGATCCTCACGATTTAGAATATGAAAAAACATTTATGCCATTTTGTTTGCTATCAAAGAAGAGATATGTAGGTATGCTTTATGAGACTGATCCTAATAAATGTAAAAGAAAAGAAATGGGTATTGTATTAAAACGTCGTGATAATGCGCCAATAGTAAAAGATATTTATGGTGGTATTATTGATATATTAATGAAAAAACAAAATATCCAAGAGGCTATTGACTTCTTACGCGGTTGTTTAAAAAATATTGTAGAAGAAAATTATCCAATGGATAAATTGATTATTACAAAATCACTAAGATCAGGCTATAAAAATCCACAATCAATTGCTCATAAAGTATTGGCAGACAGAATTACCGCAAGAGATCCTGGAAATAAACCAGGTCCAGGTGATAGAATACCATTTGTTTATATTGCGACAAAAGATAAGAAAGCATTACAAGGAGAAAAAATAGAGACACCCACATTTATTACAGAGCAGCGACTTAAAATTGATTATTCCTTTTATATAACAAATCAAATTATGAAACCAGTTCAACAAGTATTTGCTCTAGTTCTTGAAAAAATCTGGATATTAAAAGGAAGAAGACCTAAAATAACTCACTATAAAAACGAAATTAAAAATTTGAGAAAAGAATATAGTGATAATATAGAAAAATTTGAAGAAAAACAAGAGGCGTTGCGATGTAAAGAGATAAAAGCATTATTATTTGATGAATATTTGAGGGAAACAAATAATGAAAAGGCTGGTGTTCAATCTATAGATAAATTATTTGGTAAAAAAATTTTAAAAATATAAAAATATAAAAATATAAAAATATAATGTAAAGATTACAAATTTATTTTTTTTATAAAAAAAATTGATTACAAATAATATTTAAATACTTATTATACTATTACAATATGTTATTTCGCACAACAAAGTTTATTCTATTTCATAATGATACTGATATTCCAATTGTAGTGGATTCATGGGTAGATGGATCTAATATTTTACAATATTTAAAGATACAACCTAGAGAGAAATTAGTAATTCATAGTAGTGTAGGTGAATGGCATTTGAATGGAATGTTATATGGAGAAGATAGAAAATTATGGGATGATAAAGGTTTACAAAAATATGTTCTAGTTGGTAAATTTCGTTCAGATCCTTGCGCATATGGTGATTATTCTTGGATGGAGTATGATGATAATGTATTTAAATGTGAATATAGTAAATTAGATAATTATCAAGATAAAAGAGTAAAAGGTCTTATGACATTTTCATTAAATGAAGCTTTATTGAATACCAAATAAGTATTTCATTATAATAAATAAAATAAAAAATATCATATAAAAAAATATTAATTATTTTTTTATATTATGTGGACAATGTGGGCTTCGATCCCACTACCTCAACGTTGCTAACGTTGCGCTCTACCAATTGAGCTAATCGCCCTTATTTGCTATTTCCCTTTTTACATTGTTGGAATCGAACCAACATATCCTGCTTATAAAAAACAGATATTTTACCATTAAATTAAATGTGAATGCTATATAAAAATAAATTTAAGGTGCTACTTCTAAAGAATAAACATCCTCAATATATATAAAGAAAAAAATTATTATAATAAAATTTAAATATAAATTAATAAAAAATATAACCTTACATTTGATGTGATATTTTATATGACAATTTATTAATACATAATGCCTTTATGTCCTTTATTTAGGTGCTAAAGTTTTTTAGAAATTTAACCCAATATACATTATTTAATTACTAGAAAATTTTTAACTTCAATGATTTTTATAAGCGTCTAGCATTTGTTTTATCATCTGAATAAGTCCCTGGACCACCATCTAAAATTTCTTCGCTATAAGGAGATTAATAATTTTCATCACCCATTGTTTCTGCTACTCTATTAAAATCTCTTTCAATATCTTCTGCTTCCCATTTCTTATGCTTTTCTAATTGTTCTTCTAACTTCTTATGTAAATTCAAAAATTGGTCCCACCAATCATCATAAATCATATATTCACTCATATCAATTTCCTTACCATCTTCTAACTTATCAAAATCAAATATATTATCTTTAGTCATTCCAGATAACCAATTATACAATTTTTTTGTATAACATGAATTATAATCATAAAGAGCATCTGAATATTCAAAAACTTTACCTCGTTCTTCTAATGAGCTATTATTTATTAGTATACTATTAAAATTATTAACATTTATGCGTTGGTTTGTATCTCCATTCCAAAATATATCTCTCAAAGTAAAGTAAACATTGGAAGATAATGATTTATATTTTAAATCATTAGCATTAGACAAATAAATATATTTTACACCGTTAATTAATAGACATAACATCTTATAGTATAATTTAATAAATCTTTAAATTATTTATTTAATTATTGTTTCTATATTTTTATGTTTATAAAATTAAAAAATAATTTAAATAGATCTCTTTCTAAGAGGTTGTAATTTCTTCGATGTATTTTTAACTACCAACTTATCAAAAAGAGATTTAACCATTGTGCCAATCTCTCCAACACTAGTCTCCAAGCTCCAAACACGCTCAGTAAGCTTATCTACTTCTGATACATCTTCAGAAACTTCATCTGATTGCTTAAATAGGACTTTATTTTCAGTTTTTTCATATTCATCTTCATTATCAAGACAATCTTCATCATCATCATCATCCTGATAATCATCTTCAAAATCAGATAATAATACATCATCTTCAAAATCAGATGATGTATCATTATCTGGTTCTGGATCCTCATCTACATCTTCGTCGCAATAAGAAAAATAACTAGTAGCAACTTTTATAGGCGAAGAAACTATATCTTTAAAAGGCTTCTCATTATATCCTCTTGCCTCAAGCAAAAAATCTGTAAATCCTTCAGCATGAAGCTTATATACAATTGACATGACACTTCTCTTATGCTTATCAGCAATTTGTTGAACAGTCCATTCCAAAAGTTCATATTCTCTTTGAAGTGAAAGCACCTCATTAACATTCCATCTATTACCGTGTCTATTACCGTGTCTATTCATGTGATATATACTATTTACTAACAATATCTTTAAATCATTTTATAAATATATTTATAAAATACACTGTTACCTGATTATGGTGTAGTAGTATCACGCGTAACAACTAAAATATTACTCATAATCCATGACCCCAATATAATCCACATATTATTTATCATATTTGCAGCATTAAATACAATCCACCTTAAACCTTGGCAATGCGGAGTAGCTGTCATAAATGGAGATAATAAAAAACCGATTACTGTGCTAGGAACGCACATTCTAACATATAAATGCGACGCAATATAATGTAAAAATATCCATATTAGGTAAATACCAGTTATATTAATAAAAACTCTTATAAATTTTATACCGCAACCAAAAGAAAATCCAATAAAAATATATACTTGATCAGCAAGATTATATAAAAATAATTTTATTTTATTTTTTTGTATATCTTGAACTGTATTATCTAGTATATTTTCGGCACAATCATATTTTATTTTTGTTCTCATTATTCGTAATAATATATTATTACTATCTTTATATTTTCTTTATATATATATTATCTGTTATTCCTTTGTAGTGCTGTTAGAAGATTTACTAAAGCAATAGGATCTGACGCATCGCTTATAGTAGAAAAATTATTAAGTAATGTATTTTCACCAAAAAATAAATCAAAATAAGTAGAACCATTATTAGATGTATCATTATAAAAATTTGTATTATTATTTAAAGGTTCTTCTATACTTCTCTCTACTTCATCATTATCAATATTTTCTTCATCAATATTTTCTTCATCAATATTTTCTTGATCAATAGTTAAATTATTAGATATATCTACAGATACATTTCCAGATAAATCAAAAAAATTAGAATTAGAATTAGAATTAGAATTAGAATTAGAATTAGAATTAGAATTATAATTTCTAATATCATATCTACAAATAGGACAACGACAATTTGATCTAAACCATGTATTTAATTGATAGCGATTAAAGATATGTCCGCAATATCTAATTACTGTTACATTATCTGAATCAGTAAAATTTTCAAGAGATATTGGACAGCTTCTATTTATTGGATTTAAAATATCGCAATATCTTACACTTCTAGTAGCAGTTTCAATTTGTGTCTGAGTAGGAAATATTTCAACAGGTTGAAAAAATCTTTGTAAAATATTTGAAAAATTATTACTTCTTGGTTGTTCTCTTTGATTTCTTGAAGGTAATCTATAATGTTGAACACTATCAATAATATATGGAACATTATTCAACAAAACTCTACCTAAATTATTTGTTTCTGAATTGGTTGTTTCTGAATTATTTGTTTCTGAATTAGATAAGGTTCTAGTTGTTGATGTATTTCTATTTATATTAGTCCTATTTATATTAGTCCTATTTATATTAGTCCTATTTATATTAGTCCTATTTATATTCTCTCTACTATTCCATCTGGAATTTATATTATTTAAAATTTCAACAATACTATTATGTATTTGAACATTCATATCTGTTAAATCATTAATAGAATTTGTAAAATTTTGAATAGATCGTAAATTATTATTATATGTTTCATTTAAACTATTAATAATTGATAAATCTGGGTCGTTAAAATTATTAGTCATAATATATTATATTCTAATTATATTTAAATATATATCAAACATATATTTAAATATATTAGCAAACAAATTTAAATATATTATTAAATACATTTAAATATATTAAAGCATACTTATCATTAAGATGGATTATGAAAAATACAAAAACAAAGGTCTAAGTGGGTTATCAAATTTAGGTAATACCTGTTTTGTTAATTCATGCATGCAGATAATTTCTCATACATATGAACTTAATAATTTTTTAAATCAGGAAAACTATAAAAAAAAGTTAAAAAATATAGTAGACACTGTTTTAATTCTAGAATGGGATAATTTACGACAAATAATGTGGAGTGATAATTGTATAATATCACCAGGTAAATTTATAAAAACTATTCAAAAAATAGCAGCATTAAAAAAAAAAGATATATTTACAGGTTATTCACAAAATGATCTTCCAGAATTTCTTTTATTTATAGTTGATTGTTTTCATAATTCACTTTCGAGAGAAATCAAAATGACAATAACAGGCACTCCTGAAAATTCAACTGATCAAGTTGCTATTAAATGTTTTGAAATGATTAAAAATATGTATTCAAAAGAGTATTCAGAAATTTGGAATTTATTTTATGGTATACATGTTTCAGAAATTACAGATTTAGAAACTGGTAAACAACTAAATGTTACACCTGAACCATATTTAATGATTGACTTACCTATACCATCTAATAATAAAATGCCATCATTAATAGATTGTTTTGATCTATATGTTGAAGGTGAAATATTAGAAGGTGATAACGCATGGTTTAATGAAGAGACAAATCAAAAAATTAATATTAGAAAAAGAATACAATTCTGGTCTTTCCCAGATGTTTTAATTATTGATTTTAAAAGATTTAATAATAGATTTCAGAAAAACCAGATTTTAGTAACATTTCCTCTGGATATTTTAGATTTATCTAAGTATGTAATAGGATATAAAAAAGATTGTTATAAATATGAACTATACGGTGTATGTAATCATAGTGGTAGTGTAATGGGTGGTCACTATACATCATTTGTTAAAAATGCGAATGGTAATTGGTATCATTTTAATGACCAAGAAGTCTCATCTGTAATTACACCTGAGAATGTTATTACTACAAAAGCATATTGTTTATTTTATAGAAAAAAAATATAATTAATAATAATTTAACTAATTATAAAATTTATTATTCTAGCTATTTATATATTATAAATGGAAGTAGTAAATACAACATCAACAACTAACCCGGTTAATATGTATAATTATTTAAACACATACATTTTAAATCCTATGGTTTTTATTATAATATTTTTAATTATAGTAGCATATTACGTTTTTTCATCATCATCTGTTAGTCCAAATGGTTTAGGAAATATAACCGGATCAAATTCAAATTCAGGTATAAATATAATGAGTATTATTATTATTGCGATTTTAATTGTTTTAGTTATTATTAATGCTTTTGAATACTTTTTTAGTATAAATGTTACTGCTTATATTCAAGGATTATTTTCACCTAAAACACAAGTGGATATAGTTGTAGATCAAAGTTCAATTCATCCTTCTCCTTCTCCTGTTCCTACAATTAGATTTAAAAAACAAGTATTTAATATTCCTGGAAATTATTATAATTATACCAATGCTAAGGCATTATGTAAAGCATATGGAGCTGAGTTAGCATCATATGACCAACTTGAAAAAGCTTATAATGATGGTGCAGAGTGGTGTAATTATGGATGGTCTTCTAATCAGTTAGCGTTATTTCCTACACAACAGAAAACATATAATACTTTACAAACAATAAAAGGGCATGAAAATGATTGTGGAAGACCTGGAGTAAATGGTGGTTATATCGCAAACCCACAGGTCAGATTTGGCGTCAATTGTTATGGTAATAAACCAAAAATTAGAAGTGAGGAGGAAGAATTAATGAAAACTACAAGCCCTTATCCAGAAACACTTCAAGATAAAGTTTTTCAAAAGAAGGTTGATTTTTGGAAGGACAAAGTAGATGAAATATTAGTATCACCATTTAATCATAATAGCTGGGGACAATAATAAAATTTATGGCATAGGACAAATTCTATAAAAAATCGGCTCTCTATAAATGTCTAATAAATAGTTATTATGTATTTCTTTTTCTAATTCATAAATTATGTTAGTATAAAGTTTATTTATCATGTTTAAAATAATAAATACAAATAATACAAAAAACATACGATGTGTTAATTTTATAATAAATAATAAAGAGTTAGAAAGTCTTCTTTCTATAACTAAAAATGAATAAATCATATATATACCATACTGATATTGATATAAATTATATAATTCTAAGTTATCGGCTCTTTTAATTTTGTTACGACATATTGGACATTCTTCATTTTTTTCATACCACAAATTTAAGCAATTAACATGTATATATCCATCACAGTCACAAAATTTATAAAAATCTGTGTTATTTTTTAATTTAATAATATTATTATTATCTAATTGAAAATCAAAACATATAAAACATTCTCTTTCTTCTTTATCAGTTTCTTCTATTTTTTCATCATTTTCACTGTCATAATAATTTACAGTTCTAAATAACATTTTATTATATTAGATAAATAATTTAATATAATAACAATAATAATTTATTTCTTTTCTTTATTTCTTTTTGTTCCACCTTTTTTATAAATATTTTTTTGTTTCCTTGTTTTTTTACCTCCTTTTTTAGAAATTAATTTATTATCACTTTCTCTTACTAGATCTAATAATTTATCATGTAAATCATCACCAACATCACTATCATTATCAGTATCACTATCAGGATCTTTACCATAATCTTTATATCCACCAGTCTTATTTGAATAACTAAGTGTCCAACTAGGCACTACTAAATTTTTAAATAAATCTGAAACTTTATTTGATCCACCTCCAACTTGATCTGTATTTAATGTCATTATAGGTGACATACCAGCTTTCATCATAATTGAATTAACATTAAAACCACCAGAATAAATTTGTTCATCTTGATTAATATTAAATACTAATTCTTTTGATCCTATATAATCTATATTATTCTCTTCCATATAAATTATTTATATATTAATTAATTATTAGAAAAGCGCTTTATTTCTGGAACAATTTTAACTGCTCTTTTTTGTTTTATATGTTCCATAATAAGAGTAATTTGTGATTCATTTTTTATAACTTCACTTAAAGTTTTTTCTAAATATTTAAATGTTAATGGTTCTGGAATTCTTGTATTTGTAAATCTAAGTCTACCATCACTTATTTTAACTGTAGAATTAGAGAGATTATTAGTTGAAGCATAATTTACAATATTTTGTTCTAATGTATTGCGTTTATCTCTAATTTCTCTAATTTTTTCATTTAATTGTTTTATTTGATTATCTAACTGAACCCATTGTTGAATTTGACCTTCAAAACTCATTAATAATAATATTTAATAGAAAATAAATATTATTAGAACTCATATATTTTCTTGTTTATCTACGGCGATGAGATCTTGTGCGGTTTTTGCGAGATTTGCGACCTCCGTGCTTCTTACGACGGTAGGTTTGTTGTAAGCCTAAAAGACTAAAAGGAACTATAGCTTGGTTAACAATTGAACCAATTGGAAATCCACCACGTTTCTTATGTCTTCTACCAGCAGATTGAATTAAGTTGATTTGAGAATCAGTTGGTGTATTTGGTTGACTAGCATTTTGACCTTGAGCACCAACATATTCACTACCTACTCTTCCACCATATGGACCAGATTGATCAAATGTTCTGGAAAATTGTGACCCACCACTTCCATTAACATATTCTCCATAACTAGAAGCAGAAGTATATCCACTACCACCTCTTTTAACACTATGTGAACGACGACGACTATGTTTTACCATATTATATAAATTGATGAGAAATTAAATTTAAACTCCTCCTAAAATCTAATTTTTTATAATAAAATTTAAACATATAATTAATTATATATTAACTTAAGTATTTATACACTAAATTAATTTGGTTATTAATTGTTTATTACGCAATACAATTATTAAAATTATAAGTATGGCTAAAATCATTATAAAAATTAAAAAAACCAAAGAAACTGTTATATAAATATACGGGTTTATTTCATATAAAATAAAATCTATTACAGGTTTTAATAACATCTTAAATTCATTTTTTATATCATCTCTTTTTAAAATATCTAAACATTGCTGAACCAAAGAATCTTTCATAATTAATAAAAATATAAATTTTATAAAATTTGTGCGTGTTATTAGTTTTTAATTTTTCTATATTTTGAATAAATATGGAAAATATTATTGAACCAAATGATACCTTTGATTTTTCTAAGTTAAGTTTAGCACATCCTGTTGGTGTTCAAGGAGGAGCTTATTTTACAAAAATAGAATTTAATAAGAAACCATTATATATACAAACTAGCAAAATACAAACAAAACAAGGTTTTGTTAAATCGGGTAAAAAATATTATTGTGATTTAATGTTTGATAAAAATTCAGAACAGCTTATTCATTGGTTTGAAAATTTAGAAGAAAAATGCCAAAAACTAATTTTTGAAAAAAAAGATACCTGGTTTGAAAATAGTTTAGAAGAAAGTGATATAGAAAGTGCGTTTAATTCTACAATTCGTATTTATAAATCTGGCAAGTTTTATTTAGTAAGAACAAATATTAAAAATAGTCACAATAATTTGCCATGTATTACAATTTATAATGAACAAGAGGCACCATTAACAATAGATGATATCACTTCTGAAACTAATCTTATTTCTATTTTAGAAATACAAGGTATTAAATTTACGTCTAGAAATTTTCAAATTGAAATAGAACTTAAACAAGTGATGGTATTAAATAACGAACCTTTATTTGATAATTGTTTAATAAAACCTAATAAACGATCTATTGAAGAACCCTTTATTCCAGGTATAAAAAATACTATAGAACATTTAGAAAAAGATGAACCTAAAGAAGATATTCTTACAGAAAATATATTTACACCAATTGATATAGACATTACATCGGAACAAAATTTAGAAGATATAAAGGCTGGTTTAGAAGAATTTAGCTTGGAGACTTCTATTATTGATGACATCTCAGAAAATAATAATTCTGAAATAGATATAATAACAAATACAACAAGTATATCATCTGATATAATAGAAGAAAAAGATGAACAAAATATTTCTTTAGAATTTGAAGATTTAAATGATAATATTGAGGAAAATAATGATGATGATTTAAAGGAAATGGATGGTTTTGATCTATCTTTAGAAAATTTAGAAAAAATGCAACTTAAAAAACCTAACCAAGTATATTTTGAATTATATAAAGAAGCTAGAAGCAAGGCTAAACAGGCAAAAAAGAGTGCTATTTTAGCCTATTTAGAAGCAAAGAATATTAAGAAAACATATATGTTAGAAAATTTGAATGATAGCGATAGTGATTTTGATGCTGAGATTGATGAAGTATCTGAAAGTGAATTAGATGGATTATAAAAATTTTTATTTTAAATTCTTTAGAACATTTATATTTAAAGAATACTTTTGTTAAATTTTTATTTTGAATAGAACTTTTAATGATTTAGTATATTTAATTAGTTGAAACAATTAAATATGTATTCTGAAAATTATTTTATCATTAATTTTATATAATGACCGTCTCTTTAAAGAAGCTATGGAATGACTATGGAATTGGAGCTATTTTAGTTTTATTAATTGTTGCCTATGGTGTTAGTGTGTTTGCTGGTTATTTAGGTGCCAAAGGAACCGCTGGTCCTGAGTCAAATTCTCATATGGGACAACAATACAAGAATACAAACACACAAGCTTCTGCTGGTGTTCGTCCTTCTGATCCTAATGGCAATGAAGTTTTTGCCTCTGCTAACGGTGTTCAAACTAGTTCACCTGGTATCCCTTCTTCTTGCTCTCAGCCTAATATTCAGAACCCTGCTGAACTTTTACCTAGAGATAGCAACTCTCAGTGGGCCCAATTAAATCCTTCTGGTAAGGGTGAGCTTGCCAATGTTAACTTGCTTAAGGCTGGTTACCACATTGGTATTGATACCATCGGACAAAGTTTGAGAAATGCTAATCTTCAGATCCGTTCTGAACCTCCTAACCCACAATTGAATGTTGGTCCTTGGAACACCAGCACTATTGAGCCTGATTTCATGAGACCTCCTCTTGAGATTGGATCTGGTGGTCAATAAATCCACCTTTTTAAAAAGGTGGAGCCAAAATATTATAATATAAAATTTATTTAAACATTTTATAATAATTAATAATTAATAATTATTATAAGATATAATCAACTTAGCATACCATAAATTTAACAAATAATTGTTTTTGTATTTTGTGATATAACACAACCTGGCAGTTCTGTTTTTACTATATTTTTTATATAAGTATACATAATTTCTACATTTTTTATACTTTTTAATTTATTTGTATTATTTTTACATAAAAGCGCATCAACTTTAATAATATAATGCATTTCTTTTTTTGAAAACTTATCTGGTAATTTACAAACAACATGACAAGATGATATATTATTAGCATGAAACCATAAATCATTTATTGTACACTTATCAATAATTTCAAAATTTTCTGTTTGATTTTGACCAATATAAAAGACAATTTCTTTCTTTAACGCATTAATATAAACATTTTCAGTTTTCATTGCTATATGTGTGTAAATATTTATAATAATACAAGTTTAATCAATTTTTATTTTTATACAAAGGTAGATCTTTTGTTATACTTTTTATAAAAGTATATTATATGGAGAAGCATAGCATATTTTTTTATATATTTGTAACAATTATTCTCTTTTTTTGTATAGTTATTTATTATCAATCAGACGCATTCAATCTTAAATGTATTATAGCTTCCAAAGATGGAAATAGATATTGTGTTCGCGAAAGAGAGAAATTAGAATTAGCTGCCAATCTTTTAGCAGAAGTAACACAAAAAATGAAAGATATGGTTGCTTATATGAAGGAAAAACATCCCGAAGACCCAAGAACTAAACGTCTTGTAGATGGTTTTAATCCTAAAAAAATAAGTGAAACTTTGCCAACCAGTGAATTAACTGCTTTTAGTGAAAATAAAGGAGAGAAATTAGCATTTTGTTTAAATACTACAAAAGAAGGAAATAAATTAATTGATATTAATACACTTACCTTTGTTGCTCTTCATGAATTATCGCATATTATGACTGAAAGTGTTGGACATAAACAGGATTTTTGGCAAAATTTCAAGTTTACATTACAAAACGCAAAAGAAGCCGGTATTTATTATCCAGTTGATTATAAAAAAGAACCACAACAATATTGTGGAATGACAATAAATGATAATCCATATTATGATCTAGCTTAATTAATTTTCTTTATATATAATATAATGGAAAACGCTTTATCTCATCTTTTTCATGCCTCAATTATAACAATAATTCTTTATGTTATAATGAAATTTATTTTAAATCAAACTGTTTCAATGTCATTAAATAGAAGTATTTTAATTGGAGCATTAGCTTTAATATATATGATTTTATTTGGTCACGGAATGCCAACGCATTTAAAAAAAATATAATAATTAATTTAATTGTTTAGTTAGTAATTAAATTAAAAATAATACTACCTTTATATATATGTCAAAATCATTATCTTCAATAAAATCTACAGAAACAAAAGATGACCCATTTAATTCTAAAATATATAAAGTTAAGCATCTTGTGGATGGTAAAATAAATACTATATATGTATTTAATATCATTAGAACGGCTGAAGAAGATGAAGAAAGTTTATTTAACAAAATATTTACAGAAGAAGAAAACAGACTAATTAATGAAGAAAAAATCACTATTAAATTTTCAAAGCAATATATTCATTTTGATGATAGTATTGGCACTATTAAAATTAAAATTTTAAATGAATTAAAAAAAGAAATATCTATTGATGAAATTTATCTTTTTTGTCAAAAATTAGAAACTCTAAATGCGGTTTCGGTATATAAATCTCTTACCCAAAATAAAAAATTAGAGCTAACTAAGGTTAGATTTGATCAATTTATTTCAAATATTGATAGAGCCGAAAATGGTGAACCTTTTGCTAAACCAGAAGATAAAGAAGTTTATACATTTGATGATATTTTTCAAATGAAATTTGATAATAAAAGGTATATTGTTAATAAAGTTTTAGGACAAAAATTTTTTATTGTAGAAAATGAATATCCTTTTGTATGTAATCCATATGATATTGATGATTATGATGTATTTTTTGAGAAAACCGCGCGTAAATCATTGTCTACTTTAAATAGCCATTTATTATTAAATAGTGGTAAAATTATTGATAATAGTATTTTTTTATGCCTGGCGAATGATGTCCTTCATTTTGTTAAAGAAAAGGGTGAAGTGTCTGAAGAAACAACTACCAAAATTTATTACCCATTCTTGTATAATAAAAATATTAATGGATTAGAAGATTTAGAGAAAGAGAGACCAAAATTATTAGAAAGCAATAGCAAGTTTTTAAATGAGAAAACACTTGATACATTTAAAACAATAGATATGTTTTATCAAGTATATAATTCAAGAAAGTCTGATTTAAATTATGTAGATAAAGGTATTAAATTTATTAAAGCAGTTATTCGTCCAGAATTTGATATTAAAATTCCACTTGAAATTATTTTTAAAATTGTTCATGCTACAGAAAGCAGTCCTTTAATTAAATATAATCCTTCATCTAGACAAGAAAATGTATATAGACTTTTTACCGATAAAATTGCCACAGATGGTCAAAAAATTCCATTTTTGAAAAGAGCTGTTATTTTTAAATTAATGAAAAATATAGCCCGTAATAAATCAGTTGCTATTTATGTTGATTCAGAGCAAACTCTTATATGTGAATTTGATGAAGAAGGATTTATTACTATTAGTTCTGAATTTAAAACTTTGGTAAGTGTTGATGAAATTGATAATATATTTAGAAATTCAATTAATCCTATTATACAAGAAATTAAAAATTTATTAGAACAAAGTGGTTATAAATTAAGTTTATTTAATAGCTTACATGATGAAAATGTAGAAGTTAAAGAGCTTACATATGAAACTCAAATTACAATTAAAAAAGCACTTGATATTCAATCATATAGAGGATGTGTATCTAGCGTTTTTATTAATGAAACAGACAATTTTAAAGGTAAGGCAATTAATTTGCGTTACAAACGTGTTTCAAACTATAGTAAATTTAATAGTCAAGAAGCTTTCATACTTGAAAAATCTAACCAAGGATTAAGAGGCGCTGAAATTATTGATGCTCTATTGGAAAATTTTCCTGGAGATCTTAATCGTAAAGATGCGGTTGAAATGGTAACAAGAATTGCGAATGAATTAGAAATTGAGCGTGGTGTTAGAAGATCTGATATTAAAATTAAAAATAATCCTGGGTTTAAAACAGTTATTACGCTTGATAAAGAAACAGGAATAATAACTATTAGAACCGAAAATATAAACAATATTAATTATTTATACACTTTACCTATTTATTTAGATACAATGGTTCGGTTAACACAGGATAAAAAGTCTACAAATTTTTCTTTAAAAGAAATTGACAAATTATGTTTAAGTGGAGAAAAAGAAGAAATAGTTTTAGAAGAAATTGTTTCATCTACCGAGAGGTCATCTGATTCATCCCAAAGCGAAGAAGATGCTTCTTTGGAACTTGGATCTGAAGATATTGAATATGGTGAATTAGAAATAAGTAAACCAAAAGGTGCTTTAAGTTTATTTATGAATGAAAGTGATGAAGATGAAGAGGAAATCTTTGAAGGTGGTGATAGTTCTTCTAGCGAACAATCTATTCCTAGTGAAAAAAGTTCTGAAAAATCTGACAGTTCTAGCGAACAATCTATTCCTAGTGAAAAAAGTTCTGAAAAATCTGACAGTTCTAGCGAACAATCTATTCCTAGTGAAAAAAGTTCTGAAAAATCTGACAGTTCTAGCGAACAATCTATTCCTAGTGAAAAAAGTTCTGAAAAATCTGACAGTTCTAGCGAACAATCTATTCCTAGTGAAAAAAGTTCTGAAAAATCTGACAGTTCTAGCGAACAATCTATTCCTAGTGAAAAAAGTTCTGAAAAATCTGACAGTTCTTCTAGCGAACAATCTATTCCTAGTGAAAAAAGTTCTGAAAAATCTGACAGTTCTAGCGAACAATCTATTCCTAGTGAAAAAAGTTCTGAAAAATCTAAAAAATCTGAAAGTGCTGAAAGTTTAAAATCCTTTGGGGTTTCTAGTTCTAAATCTGAAACTAAAGAAACTAGTTCTAAATCTGAAACTGAAGTATCTAATAGACCAACACCTGATAATTCAGAAAGTGCAGAAACTTTAAAATCCTTTGGGGTTTCTAGTTCTAAATCTGAAACTGAAGTATCTAATAGACCAACACCTGATAATTCAGAAAGTGCAGAAACTTTAAAATCCTTTGGGGTTTCTAGTTCTAAATCTGAAACTGAAAATGAAGAACCTTTAGAGGAACCTAAAAAAGAAATGTCTAGTAATAAAGAAGAAAAACCTGTAGAGGAACCAGAAAAAGAAACTTCTAGTAATAAGAAAAAAGAAATTGTAGTTGAAGTTGAAAAGAAAAAATCTAGCAGCAAGGATATACCGATATTAGAACTGGAGCCAGAACCAAAATCAAGTAGCTCTAAACGGAGTGAAAATGTTAGAATGGTTATAGAAGATACTTCGGAAGACGAAGATGAAGAAGATTTGGCAAAACCTTTATCAAATAAGAAAAGAGAAGAAGAGGAAGAAGAGGAAACAGAAGAAGAAGAGGAAACAGAAGAGGAAGAGGAAGAAGAAACTATGGCACGTAATATTGATGGTATGAAATTAAAGAAACCATATTATTTTCAGACTTTAATTGAGAAAAAAGATCCTATATTAATTTTAAAGGAAGATACACCTCAATATAATTCATATCCTAGAACTTGTAGTTCAAATATGAGAAGACAACCAGTTATTTTAACAGATACTCAATTAGATAAAATTAATAAAGAACATCCTGGATTTTTAAGAGAAGAAGATGTTATCAAATATGGTTCTGATGAAAGCAAACAATTTAATTATATTTGCCCACGTTATTGGTGTTTAAAAACAAATACAATTATAGATCCAGCTGATTTAAAACAGGTTAAAGGTAAGGATGGTAAAATAGAACTTGAACATCCAGAATGTGGTAAGGTATTGCCAAAAGGAGAGAAAAAAGTAAAACCAGGATATTATATATATGAATTTTATAGCAATACACCTGGAAAAAAAGATAATAAAAAATATCCAAGTTTAATTCCAGACAAACATCCTGATGGTCTTTGTCTTCCTTGCTGTTTTGATAAATATAATACAGAGGGTAGAATAGCTGCCATGAAAAAATGTTATAAAAAAGACCAAGAAAAAGTTGTAAAAGAAAAGGACAATCAGGAGGATTATATTAAGGGTCCAGATAAATTTCCACTTGAACAAGGTAGATGGGGATATTTGCCTGTTGAAATACAAACAATGCTTCATGAATCAAATGCTGATTGCCAAATAAGTAAAACAAATACAAATCTTAAAGAAAATCATCCTTGTCTACTTCGTCACGGTATTGAGTTAAACAAAAACCAATCATTTATAGCATGTATGTCTGATATTCTTTTTTATGCTAAAAAGGTAACAGATAAAGAAAATAAATCAGCAGTTAAATCTACCAAAATTTTAAACATACAAGAAATGAAAAATCTTATTATAAAATCTTTAACAATTGATAGCTTTATTAAATATCAAAATGGAAATTTAGTTACTGATTTTCAAGATATTAATAAGAAAGTAGATGTTAATAAATATAATACTTCAAAAATGTTTTCAAAATTAGATATGACAAAACCAACGGATTTGGCTTATTATTCAAAGATTGTTAGTGCGTTTGAAAACTTTAAAGCATATCTAAATGATCCTGATGCTATAATAGATCATACTTATCTATGGGATATTATTAGTATGCCAAATAAATTTTTATTTCCAAATGGTGTAAATCTAATCATATTTCAAATACCAAATGATGACATTACAAATAATGTAAATCTATTATGTCCATCTAATCATTATTCTAATGAATTTTATGAAGCACGAAAACCAACCATAATATTAATAAAAGAGGAAGGTTATTATGAACCCATTTATTCATATACTTCTAGCAATAATAATAGTAATATCAGTATTATCAAAGAATTCAAAGAATATGATCCAAAATTATCAAAAACTATGAGAGCTGTTTTTAAAGAAATTATTAAACCATTCTTCAATATGATATGTAGACCACTAGAAAGTATGCCAACTATTTACAAAGCAAAAAGACCTTTACTTTTATATGATCTAGTCCAAAAATTAGATAAATATGAATATAAAGTTCTCAAATTAGTATTAAATTTCAGTAATAAAGTAATTGGAGTTGTTGCTGAAGAACCAGGACCATCAGACCGTTATTGTTTTGTTCCTTGTTATCCATCATATTTAAATGAAGACCTTAAAAAGGATCTAGATTTTGTATTTATGAATGATGTAAGTTTATGGAATACTTATGAAAATACAGTTCAGTTTCTTAATAAGTTAGACAAAAGAAGCAAAAAACGCCGTGATGAGCCAGATATACCTTGTAAACCAGAATTTAAAATTATTGAAGATGATGTTATGATTGTTGGAATACTAATAAATACAAATCAATTTATTCAATTATCTACTCCTATTCGCGCAGATGAAATTAGTGCTGAATTAGATTTGCCTTCTATAAGTAATAGCAATTATATTATTAATTCTAAATCAAAACCTATGTTATCTAGTGATATCCCAATTACAACAGAAATAGATGTAGATAAAGAACGTGTTGATTATATAAAAAAAATAAAATTAGAAACTAGTTTTTACAATGTTTTCAGAAATACTATTAGAATTTTATTAAATAATTACGAAAATGCTAAGATACGAGAGAAAATCGAAAAGGAAATTTTAAAAGAATATATTATTTATTCAGAAAAACTAAGAAATATGATAGACTTATTAAATGAGTTAGTTAAAGAAAAAATTCAGTTTATTGGAGACGAAAATTATTACAAATTAATTAATGAAATTTCAACTTGTATTGTAAAGAATAAAGAAAACTGTAGTGCTACACCTAATTTGTGTGCTGTATCTGAAAATAATGATTGTAATTTAATTTTACCTGAGAAAAATCTTATAACAAATAAAGAAAATGAACCCATTTATTATGGTAAAATGGCTGATGAATTAATTAGGTATAATAGAATTAAATCATTTATGTTACAACCTCAAACTTATTTATCATTTGGTAATATTGGTTATAATTTACGTGATAATGAAATTATTTTAATCCAATCTTTATTAACAAAAGAATATTTTGAAACTTTAATTCCTACCATTACAAATAAATATGTACATTATAATTCCTATGATGAAACTCAACCTATAATTACACAAGTTTATGAAAATCAAATTCCTTCTCTTGATCATGCTATCGGTAGAGATAATGAAAAAGTATGCGAGAAAATTATTAATGAAAAAATTAAATCAGCTATTTGGAAAAGTTGTTTTCCAGAAAACTACTCTGAAATAGAATACAGTAAATATAAATTCTGTACATTTAACTTTATAATTGATTTAATAGAAAAAAAAACAGGTAGTCGTCTAACAATGAATCAAATTAAAAATGAGTTATATGATGAATATAAAAAATATTTGCCAGAGCATGCTGATAAGATTATTGATATTTTAATTATTGAAGGTAAAAAAACATTGGGTGACCAAGTTCATTCAAAAACATTATCATTTTTAAATTTAATATATACTGATAATTATTTTTTAACTACACTTGATATTTGGTTGCTTATTTTAAAATATAAAATTCCCACTATTTTTATTTCTCAGAAATGGATTTTACAAAGCAAATATGAAAAACATCAATTTGTTGCTTATGGTGATAAAGATGATAAGTTTGCTTTTATAGTTATTCCAGGATTTAGACCTGAAAATGTTCCAAATCTTAAACTTATTCAATCTGATAAAAATGAGATTTTTATTTCTCTCGATAAATTAAATGATGAATGTGGAGAGAAAATTAATCAAGATATTGATGAGCAAATAACTATTGAAGATTATTTGGAAAATTTTACAAAGCCAATTAAAACTAAATATGAAAAGAAAAAACCAGTTAGAATAGTTATTGAGAGTAATTCGGATGAACCTGTTGTAAAACCAAAGAAGAAAAAATTAGTAATTGAAGAAACATCACCTGTCTCACATAAAATTGAAGAAGAGTCAGTAGAAAAACCTAAGAAAGCTAAAAAAGCAAAACAAGTTAAGGAACATGATAAATCTAAAAAAAATATTAAAATAATAGGTAATAATGCTTCTAAAAAAAATGTTAAAAAGAGGCGATTTTTAATTGTCGATAGTTCCAGTACTGAGGAAGTAAAAGCTTAATAAATTATATTTGTAATTTACGCCTCTTCAACATATATTATTTCGTTTTCAATATCAAATTCTTCTGATGATACAACATTATCTTCTTCATCATATTCTTCATTATCTTCCTCTTCATCATCACTATCATTCTCTTCTATATTATCTTCATAATATGTGTTCATGGTTATTATATAATGTTTATGTGTGTATGATAAATGATCACATAAAAATTTACTATTATTATTATTTTCAAATAATATATGATTATCATTATATTTTTTATTAATTTTAACTATTTTTACTTGATTATTAATTATTTTTTTAATATATGTAATTTTTAATCTTCCAAATAGGGGATTAAATTTTTGAAAGTTTAATAATTTATTATATAATTTGAACGCAGCTTTTCTTTTAAGAATTGGTATCAATAAATTTTTACTATTAGTAAATAATAGTAAATATGGTTTAAATACTTTTACTACTATTTCCTTTGGAAATTCAGGAGATATATTAATTTTTTTTTTTTCAAGTTTATTTTTATTAAAAATATCTAACATAATTTTAATTTCATTATATAAATCATCATTTATACTATTTCTAGTATGATTTTTTATACTATGTTCCCTTAATAAATATTCATAATTACTTAAAAAGTTAGTTAAGTTAAAATGACATTCATGAAATTTTAAAAATAATTCAAGTATATTAAATTTTATTAATAATTTAGGTCTCTCTATTACATAATAATAAATATTATATAAGGTGCTTTTATTAAAAGGTATATTATTATATGGATTTTTTATACATAAAGGTTCCGCAAAAAAACTAAAATTACATGAATTACTAAGTGATATATTTATTATTTTTATAATATCAAATATTCTAAAAAGATATTTTGCTTTTTCTTGATATAAACATATAACATTATTACTAGTTTCATTTATTTCATTTAACTCCATATCTGTATTGACAACAATTTTTGCTTTATTATATTTAAATATGAAGGCAAATTTATTTACACCCTTGAAGATTTAAAATGGGACAAAACCCACTAAAAATCAACAAGGTTTGCCTATTTCAAGGCATGTAAATTTTGGTTTTACTGGCTCGTCTAAACCAGTTGAAGTATTCTTGCTTCTTGATAAATAAATTGGTCTTTCTTTTTTATTTATCGCATTATAAGCAATTTTATAAATATTTGTAGCACCATTAACATCTCTATTCCAATAACCACATCCGTTTTTACAACAAATCAGTCCATGAACTAAAACATTACCGCTTCTAAATGGTTTTGGATTTTCCCTAACCATTGTCTTTTTACAAATACCTATTTCACATTTGGAACATCTACACGATGTCCTGAATTCATCTACTAAATATGTTTGAAATCCTGCTTTTCTAAACAAAGTTCGCATTCCTTTTCCTTTGGTCGCTTCTTTGAATTTCATATGTTGTTTTTGTTCGTAATCACCAAAACATACGATAACCTCCTTTTCATTACCAAAAATGCGTTTGAAATTATTTAACATTTTTTGTTCGCTTTTCTTGGTATTTCTATAACTTTGTAAGCGTAGTTTCCTGAAAATATATTTTTCATAAAAGGTAAACAACAACCCATTTATTTCACTCTTCTTTTGGATATATTCCTTGAATTTTGTTATGTTAAGTGATTTGCGGTTTAATTTTGATAATTCAGTTTCCCATTCTATAATTGTTTTCCCATTAATTTTTTCCCTTTTCAATTCAAGTTGTATTTTTGAATACTTCTTTTTCTTGGTTTCTTTTCTGCGTTGGTCTTGTGAATATCTAAACTTTTTTGCTTCTTTATTATCAGCATCTACACAATAAATTAAATCACATTTTCCAGGGTCTATACCCACTATTTTTTTATTTTGTAATTGTGTATAATCGGTTACTTCATCAATATATGTTTCACAAGATAACCCCTTTTTCATCATCGGCAGTCGTTTTCCTATTAAATCCTTACGCAATAGCAATAAAGTGCAACTTATTCCATCTGTTTCTATCATATGATGAAATTCATAATATTTTTTATGAAACATTTTTCGTTCTGTTCTAAAAAAGAATTCCCATATTTTATCTTCATTTCGTTTCAAGTTTCCTTTTGTTAAATATTCACTTTTAATTCCTTGTTTTTTCGTCATAAGAAGATGAACTAATGTAGTTGTATCTAATCTTATATGTTTTGGTATTATTTCACTACGCATAGGAAATACATTACTAATTGTTTGTTCTTCTTTTTCAAGTTGTTTCATCATAATAATCATACAAGGAAAATAATCAAAAGGACTACACATTAAATCATAAACAATATTATTCTTTTTATATGTAAATTTATTTGGCGTAATAAATTGTTTTTGTCGGTTTATCCAATTATGATACATGGTATGTGATTTATAATTTTTAGAACCTTCGGTAACATTCAATAAATCGGTTTTTATTTTTCGCAATTGACTACATAAATTATTTACGCGTTGTTCCTTTTCTTTTTGTGTAATATTCATTTTTCTTATTTTATTTACAATAAATTTCTTTTTCCAAACAACATTTACATATCGTTCCACATATTCTACATAATGAAACTTTATGTTATTCTCATACATCGTAAGAATATCAATAGTAAGATAATCTAAAATGGTATTCATATGAGTATAATCTAAATTTTCATTTTGAATAAGTGGTTGAAAATCAGTTTTGTAAAATGCACTCAAAGTATCTTTTAATTCTTTGATTTCCTTTTTAGGTGGTCTTCCAGTTGCTTTTTCATTACATAATATTTTCATACAAGAATTTATGAACTCATCATTTATAATTGGTAGTTTATTATGCTTATCATAATGGTCTAATAAAAAAAGTTTCATAAACATTAAAGTTTGAATAACAATTTTATTACACTTAATAACAGCATTTGTAATTTTTGATAAATTAATGTCTGGGTGTTTCAAGACACTTTTCAAGGAAATTTTAATTCCTTTGAAAAAGTCGGTTGGTGGATTTACTTCTTTTTCCATCTTTATACTATTCCTAAAGATTTTATTTTAAGTAGTTTTCGCTAAATATAATAAAATTGAAATAAATTAAATATAATTATTTATAAATATAATACTATGGAAAATATAAATATTACTGAAAATGAAATATATGGTTTTATATATTGTATATCATTTCCTAATGGAAAAAAATATATAGGACAAACTACTAAGTTAGTAGAAGAAAGAATTAAAGAACATATTATAGTTAGTAAAACAGATGCACAATATTTATTATCTAAAGCAATACGAAAATATGGCGAAAATTCAATTGAATATAAAGCAATAGATAATGCGTGTAATCGTGATGAACTAAATCAATTAGAAATACAACATATCATATTTTATAATACACATTACTTAAAAGGTCATGGATACAATATGACTGATGGTGGTGAAGGTGTTAGTGGATATATCCATACTGAAGAAAGTAAAAAAATAATGTCATATAAATCAAAATTATATTTTAGTAATAGTTCAATTCGTGATTCTAAATCAATAGAGGTAAAAACATATTTTGAAAATCCAGAAAATAAATTAAGATTAAGCGAACAAATAAAATTATATTTTATTAAACATCCAGAAGCACGTGAAAATATGTCTACAAAAATGACTGAATATTTTTCAAATCCAGAAAATAGATTAAAGCAATCAAAGAAACGACAAGAATATTTTTCAAATCCAGAAAATCGTGAAAATATGTCTACAAAAATGACTGAATATTATTCAAATCCAGAAAATCGTAAAAATATGTCTGATACTAAAAAAGAATTTTATAAAAATAATCCAGAAATATTAAAACAACATAGCGAAAGAATGAAAGAAAAACATAAAAATAATCCAGAAATATCAAAACAACATAGCGAAAGAATGAAAGAATATTATAATAGTCCAGAAATTCGTAAAAAATTAGAAGAACAACATATAAAAACATTATATAAAAAAGTTATGAAACAATTGTTAAACCGAAAAACTAAATTACAAAAAAGTATAAGAGGACCACCGAAACCTTTTGATGTTTATTATAATGAAAAACATATTGGAACATTTGATTATGTCCCATTTGCTATTGATTTCTTACAAAAAAATAAAAATATAAATATCAATGGTCATAATATTAGAAAAGTATTATATGGTGAAAGAACCCATACACACGGATATATATTTAAATATATTTAGATGTTAAATTATATTAAAAGTATATTTCTGTGTCCTTATATGCTTTCCGTTTTCTGTAAAATGATAATCTAAACTTTCCATATTATATTTTGATTTTATCAAATGTTTTATTATAGACAACCAAGGTCTTTTTATTTTAATTGGTTCTCCTACTGCTTTAATCCCATTAAATGAAAACCATTTTCGTATTTCAGGAATTAATTCCATTATTTGTTTTTGTATTTCTTCGTTTTTATCTAATTCATAAAGCGTATATGTATTTTTATTTTCCAAATCTAATATAGATATTATTTTGTCTATTATTTCTTCCTGTTCTTTTTTATATAATTCACTTTTTAATCGCATAATGATTGACTATATACTTAAACCATCTAATTTTTAAGTATATTATTTATAATTTTTTAATTTACGCTTTCTTGTTGATGATTTTCTGTGTAATTTTATTACTTCCTTCAAATTGTAAGCATGTTCAAAATAATTTCTATAATTTTCAGGTTTTACTTTTTCAATTGCTTTATTTACATTATTTTCTAATTGTTGGTAATTTTCAACATTTCTATTCTTTTTCAAATATGTCTTTACTTGATTAAAATACTCTTCAATCGCATCTGTTTTCGGTGTATAAGGGATGCAAAATAAATAATCATTACCACTTTTTATAATCGCATTTTTGATTAGTTCATTATTATGACTTCCTGCATTATCCAAAATAATAAGATGGTTTTTGTATTTTGGAAAAATATGTTTTTCTAAAAATTCCAATAATCGTTCTTTCGTCATACCACCTTTTTCATACATTTCTTTACCTACCCATTTTGAATTACTTATTGCTACAAGCAAAGTAAATTTACGAAATACAAATTGACTTGTTGTTTTTATTATACAGCGCCTACCCAAATTACATCTACTATAAGTTGGTTTTAACGCAGAACCCACACTGGTTTCATCTAAACAAATAATTTTATTTATTGGAAATTGTTTTACTTTACTATAAAATTTATCTAATTCTGTTTGTTTATCTATTGGTTTTTTATATCTTTCTTTTGGAAAATGCTCGTGCCTTGTTCGTTTTCTTGTTTTATTGTTATCTCTAACAATCTGCCCTAAATGTTGAGATGTAATATTAAATGTAGGATATTTATTTTTCATATCAACCAATAATTCATTCATAGTAAGTTGTTCGTTTTGTTTCAATAAATCTAACGCAGCATTCACTTGTGGTTTAGAAATTTTATATGATAATGGTTTTCTATTTCTTCTTGTAAGATTTTTAGTAGAATTATATCTTTGTATCCATCTTTGTAAAGTAGATTTCTTACAATCAAAAATTTTACAGGTTTTTCTTATATTGTCTTTATTTTTCAAATAATATTTTACGGCAGAAATTTTATAATCCTCACTTTTATGCGTCATTACTATAATAAAAACATAAAAAAATTACTCATAAATTGTCCCATTTTAAATCTTCAAGGGTGTAAAGCATGGTAAATTTTTTGTATTTTACAGAAATAATCTAAAAGTTCTTTTTCTCTCTGTCCTTTAATCATAAATGCATTTAGAGCATTATCTAAAAATAAAAATTTATTTATATTAAAATGAATAAACTCTCCGTCTTTAAAATGTAAATTATCATACGATATAAATGATGCTTTATATATTAAATCAATCTTATCTGTTTTATCATAATTAAATGAAAAAATATTATTTTCTGTTCGTAAAATTTTTTTTATAATTAAACTGAAAATTTTGTTATAGCTAAGCATACATAAATATTTTATTAAGTATTTAATATTTAATCTTATATATTTAATATTAAATTATTAGTGGATTTTAATTACTTTTATTTAAAATCCAGGATTATAAGTATTATCGTTACCCATATCCTCTGCCTCAATAGTTCCAACATTATTTTGTATAGCAATTTTATTAATTCCACAAGGATCATCTGGGTTCTCAATATTACCAAAGAAGTTGTCAATTTCATCATCAATATTTAGTGGCTTATATTCGCTAACAGCATCAAACTTCTGAGCCTGTTCAATATCCAAAATAACTTGGAATGCGCCAGTTCCAAAGAAACCTTCTTGTCCACACATCACATTTGCTGATACACCACGAAGAGTATCTAACTCAGCATGTCTAGCAGCCTTCAAGAACATCTCAGGAGTTTCCTCAAAGGAAGCCTTCGCAATAGGTCCAATATTGTCATTATTAATACCATGTCTGAAAATAGAAATTAATTTTTGAGTAAATGTCATTCTATCCACAAGCACAGAGTAGTTATGGAAATTAATGTAGGTTCCGTCAAACTCTACAACTTCTACTAACTCATTATAAATAGCTTGACGAGCTGCCTCAATTCCAAGCACATTAAATATTTCTACAATATCATTACTAATGGTTCTTTTATTATCAATAAAATCTAGCCCTAGAACATCTAATAAATTAGTTCCAATAGTATCTAGAACCCAAATATCTTGCTTTTTATACATTCCATTACTTTCAACAATATTATCAATAATCTTTCGAAGAATAACTTTATTAATTCCTTTAATTCCTCTTAGAACCACATTCTTTAACATCTGGTCTTGTAAATTTTTTAAAATATATATCTGATCAGATTGATCCAATGGGTTAACACTTGTTTTCTTTACTCCACCTCTATTTGATCCAGATTTAATTATCTCATTCATTCGAATTCTAAAGATAAGCTTATCCGAATTAAAATCAGAGTAAATACAATTAACTTGCTCATCAAAACAATTTTTCAATGTGAAATTAATATCATCCATGGTAATATTCTTCTCGAGCATTACTTCAGGATCCATTTCCATTCGGATAATCCATTTAGATTTCTCAATATCATCGCTTTTTAGAGATAATTCTGAGCATTCGGCAACCATATTTTCAAAAGCTCTAAATTGTTCAATTGTATCCTTGTCCTCGCTAATCAATGTATTCAAATCATCCGGATCAAAGCATACTTCAATAGACTTTACTACTTCTTCTAATCTAGTATGCTCTAACATATACATGATGGTTTGTGCCTTCTCCTTCTGTCTTTCATCTTCTGGTTTCAAGAAAACAGTCAGTGTTGGCTGCTTAATATCACTTGAGAGTGATAATATCTCCTCAATTCTTGGAACACCACGAGTTACATTGGATTTAGATGCCACTCCAGCAAAATGAAATGTATTAAGTGTGTTATGAATAATGATGCCATTATCAGTCATAAAAGTTTGATTTCCTGGCACAGTAAAATCATAAACAAAGTTTGTCTGATCAGGAGTATTATATTCAATTTTAATAATTTCATCCCATATTACATTAGATGTAATTGCTTGTTCTATTATTTTTAATTCATTAACAATCATATTATTAGTATCATGCGCCTTAAAATTTTTATAATATTTTTCCAATGTTCGCCTTCCAATACTATCTTTATTTTTCCAAAAACTATAAGTTCTACTTTGACCTGGTAATTTAAGAATTTTACCACAATATGCAACAATTTCACTCATACCATTTATTTTATCGATTTGTTCAGATAAGAATTGAATATTATTACGTTCAGTATATTCAACAAGATTAGATAATTTTTCAGAATGTAAAATGCTACCAATTTTTGATTGATATACTTTAGCATATTTAGTGGCAATATTTAAATGATATAATGTTTTATTGTGTTTTTCTTCTGTTTTAATATTTCCAAAAATTCCAAAATAATTTAGTATAAGCGCCATATCTTTAACTAATTGAAAGCTTCTACTACAACATCGTATTTGATGATGGTTATCATCACACTGAAAATTACCATCTCCATCAAAATATCCTTGAAACATTGCAGCTTTAAATTCGGTAGATGCTGTAAAAGCAAAATTTGGAACTTTTTTAACAAAACTGCCATTTCCACAAGTTTGTAATAATATATTAGCCAATTCTTTGCAATTAAATTTTGTAGTAATTGATTTACCATAAACACCTTGTTTTTCAATAACACGACATTCTTTTCCAAACAAAGCAGCTACTTTTTTTGTATTTTCAATATAATACTCTGAAATATTTGTAATAGAAATTTCATTATAATTTAGGTTTCCTTCTGCTAAATAAGCACCAATAAACCACCCCATAATAGCATCTAGTTTTATATTTTCATAAGTATTTTTTTCAAAATTGGTTTGTGCTATATTAGCACAAACTGGAATACGCATACCACTAACAAGATTAGCACCAGTAATTGGAACTACCTTATGATCTTTTCTAATTAGATGACTATGACTTGTAGTTGTTTCTACAATTCTACCAGAACGGGTTATAACTTTCATTAATTGTCCATTAACTGGATGTTTACTAACATGTGAAATCTTATTCCATGAAGTCTTTTCAACTTCTGAAACACCAATTATATAATATTCATTGTCTAAATCAGATAATAAAGTTTCTACACTATTATGATGACCTGTATTAAATGTTTTATCCAAATTTGTTTTAATAATTTCATCACAAAATTCACCCATAATAATAGATTTTAGTTGAAATTCATTTGTCTTTTTGTTCTTAATAATAATTTTATGCTGTGACTCATACGGCACGGACATCTGTGTTGAAACTTCGCCAATACTTTGGGCAGCAATCATTCCAACCATTTCACCTGGAGCAATAATGGCACGCTTGTAATTCATTGTGATAGTATCCAATAAAAGGGTTAATGCTGCCTTGTTAAAACGTTTTACAATAAGCAGATCCTTTGGTGATAAATAATAATAAAACAAGGTCTTGAATAGATTAGTTGGTGGAGCATAATAATTTTGTTCTAAATTTTGGTAGCAATGCTCAATCATATCTAATGCTTCAAGAGGTGTAATATCTACTAGCGAAGATATAGTTATATTACATTGTCCTTGAATATTATTTATAATATGTGAGAATGCGACTGGACAACTGACATTTGTGTCGCCTTTATTTTTAAATACATTTTTAATAATTAAATCACGATTAGTAATCATCATCTCAACATATATATCTGTTTTCTTCATAAAATCAGCAGTTTGTTTCTTTAATCTAGCAGTAACATTTTTCAAGAATATATTACTTAATGACTTAATTTTTCCATGATCCTCTGGAATAAGATAGTGAGCATAAATATCTTGTGTGCTCATAGTGACAATTGGCATTGACTGATCTTCCACTTTTATAGTATCAATATTATCATCACCATAACTAAACTGGACTATTTTATTTTTATTTGTTCTAACGGTCATATCATATGACACCATAAGATCTTCCAAACCTTTAATCAATCTTCTTTGAATATAACCAGTAGTAGAGGTCTTAACAGCAGTATCAATAAGACCAACACGACCACCCATAGCGTGGAAGAATAGCTCTTGAGGTGTTAAACCATCAATGTAAGAGCTTTCTACAAATCCACGAGCACCTGGACTATCGTCATATTTAGTAAAATGAGGAAGGGTTCTGTGCTCAAAACCATAAGGAATACGTTTTCCATCTACGTTCTGCTGACCAAGACAAGAAATCATAAAGGAAATGTTAAGATCTGAACCCTTTGATCCTGCCTTTACCATGGTTACAAAACGGTTATCCTTGCTTAAATTACTTAGACCAATTTTTCCGGATTCTGAAGTAGCTTGGTTAAGAATGCTATTCACTTGAGTTTCAAACTCTTCCTCATTAGTCTTTCCAGTGTTGTTCTGGAAAATACCAATCTGAACCTGGTCAATTAAATTCTTGACATCTGTCTTTTTCTTGGTAATAACTTTTACAATATCATCATTTGTTTTCTTATCTGAAATCAAGTCACTAATACCGACACTAAACGCACTAGTATTCATATATTCAGTTATTATATTTTGAAGATCGTCGACAAACTTAGCAGAGGCCATGTTGCCAAAATCGTTACAGACACGTTGTAGCAAACCCTTGCTTCTGGATCCTAGGACACTCTTGTCCATTTGTCCACGAACATAATTACCATTTCTGATCTCGATTACGGCATTAGATGTAGCCTTGTCATCTTTATCATCTTTGAAAGCATTGGTCTTGTATTTCATTGAAAGAGGCGGCATTATTTGACTTAAAATATCAAAATTACTTACGCCTCCATTTTTCTCAATTACTTCTAGTAATTGTTTTTCATTTATGCGATCAAACATCATGAGCAAATTCATTGCGTCTCTTGGGCTAAATGTCATGTTTGGTCTTGTGAACTGATAGGACCCAAGCATTGAATCCTGATATATACCAATAATTGCTTGGTTGTTAGCTGGACTTACTATGTTGTACGGCACTGCTGCCAAATTTTTTAGTTCCGCCTCGGACTCAGGATCCTGAGGCATATGTAAATTCATTTCATCTCCCGGTGAGTTCCCCAATGTTTCCAAAGGGGCCGGACTGTATCTTAAGCAAACTCTGGATGGTTAATCCTTCATTGTTCACCAACACCCGTTCAGTCTCTGAGTGCCTTCCATATCCTACCATAATGGAGTTAGGAAGTAACACTGCGGATTGCCCAATCCTTCACATTATTACCATTGGGTTCAGCTATTAACTGAGTTCCTCACAATTGTTTCCAAATGTGAGTGGTAGTGAAGGCTCTAAGGGGATTCCCGCATCAAGGTGTTTCGCCAAATGATTCTTTAAATTCTGAATAAATTCTATTGCACTTATTTTGCTTTCTTCTAATGAAATATGAACTCCACCAAAATCAGCTTTAATCTTGTCTATATAGACATACCAACCATATTGCTCATTGTATTTTTTTAAAGGTTTAATATACTTTTCAATGTCATCATCTATTTGTTTGACATCTTTAAACCTTTCAAATTTTTTATCTTTAAAATAATTTATTACTCCATTAGAGACACGTTTCTTACTTTCATCACTATGAGTAAATACACTACCACCGTTCTTTAAGTTATATCCATTTGGATATAAACTATTAAACTCTTTAATGTAGTGTATTTCTCTTTCATCAGCATCTGTTATTTCACAACATTCAATTAATTCAACCATAAAATCAACAACACCATATTTTCTGATGGCATTGTTTAAATAGTGTGATTGATTTTTCTTTGTTGAAAATGCTTCTGATATGTGACATCTAAATCTGCCTTCGTGTCCATAAGGTCTGTATCTTTTATGGTTCAGTATATGAGAAACAGCTTGTCCTACATATATTTTACCACTAGAAAGATTTAATATTTTATATATTTCGCAATATCTTTTGGTTGGATCGTCTAAAATCTGTTTTGATAGTTTTAAACATTTTGATGGTTTCATTTATATTATTCATATATATTTTATATTTAAGTGCTTTTTTAATTAGAATCATTTGACTAGGAAGTTGCACGCTTTTCACGCTTCCTGTTTTCGACCAGAGATTTTGTGACGATAAATGGTCACAAAAGTTTTACAAATCGAAATCGGCATTGTATGGTTTTGTATCGGCCACATTCATTCTAAATGTATCACCACGCTTCATAATACGAGCAATATGACACATCATGCTCATTCTATGAAGGGTAGGTTGTCTGTTAAACAGAATGGCATCGCCGTCCATCATATGACGATGAACGATATCACCATTTTCAAGAATAATTGAATTGCGATCTGTATAATATCGCAATGTAATCACCTCACCATTTTCTTTTTCTAACATTTTAGCTCCAGGCCACACCTCAGGACCATTCTGAACCAACTTTGTCAAAAACGCCTTATTAATATCATTCACTGTAACAGGCTTTGTAATATTCTTGGCAATCTTCATTGGAATACCAAGCTCCTTTATAGAAATATTTGGATCAGCAGTAATAACAGAACGGGCACTAAAGTCCACACGTTTTGCCATCAATGAAGCCCTCATACGTCCACTCTTACCATTCAAGCGATCCTTAATTGATTTCAAAGGTCTGCCTGAACGCTGAGCTACTGAAGCCACACCAGGAATTTTATTATCCACTTGCGTAGCAACATAGTATTGGAGCACGGTTGTCCAATCGTCAATCACATTTGCCGGAGCATTGTTTTGTATTTTTTCTTGAAGTGTCTTATTGGTCTTAATAATATTCACCAGAATGTGACTTAAATCGTCTTCCGACCTCTGTTGCGCATCATGCTTCACGGAAGGACGCACCGCTGGCGGAGGTACAGACATGACCTGACAAATCATCCAATCTGGTCGTGAATAAAGAGGACTAAATCCCATAAAAGACACATCATCATCTGAAATTCGTTTAAATATCTTCAAAATCATTTCAGGTGTCAATTTAATAATAATTGGCTCTGCCTCTGAGTCATCATTCTTCCACTCGGCGATCATAGTTGCGAGACCCTCTTTTCTAATCTTATTAGGTTGTAGAGTTCCGCAACCATCATCAGTATCTTCACCACATCGCTTAATACCACTTGCCAAATTAAACACATATTTCCATCGAGCATCACCTACTAATTTTAATGCTTGCTTATATTTTTCCTTGCTAACCTTTAATTTACTACACTTAAAACAGATACATCTCAAAACTTTTTGTATAGTGCTTAAATATTGAATATAAAATACTGGGCGAGAAAGTTCAATATGTCCAGCATATCCAGGAGTTTTCATATAATCTAACCCATCTGTGGGGCAAATTAATCCAGGTTCTAAAACACCCATTCTAGGATCAAATAGGCCACCGATAACAGGTTTATTATTTATATATGTGTCTCTTGATGTGATTTCCGCAACAGAACCCTTTCTAATTTCATCAGGAGATAGTATACTAAATTGTATTCCAACTATTTTTGAACGATTAATTGGATTATTGGAAGTTGCAAACCTAGACATCTCTTATAATATAGTATAATACATTTATATTGTTTTAATATATCAATTTTATTTTTAACAATATATTAATATTATCAATAAATATTTATACCTTTTTACATGATTTATTTATATTCTTTAAAATAACTTAAATACTTTTAAGTAGCAAACTCGTTTTATATTATAATATTTTTAGGGTGTATTTTATTTTAAAATAAAATTGATTTTGATTTAAAATTATAATTTTAATGTATTATATAAAGAAAGGATGGCTCGTGACAATCAAATTAAATTATCTAAGAAGGACCAGAATAAGCATGCTAAGAAGCGCGAGGAACTTATCAAGAGGAAGAAGAAGAATGAGGAATCTGATAGTGACAGCAATAGCGAAAGTGAGGAGGAAATGGATGATCATGAATATCGCAAATTGCTGTCAAAAATGTTCCCTTCTAAGCATCTTTCTAAAAAAATTAAATCGGGTGAGAAATTAAAGAAACTTTCTCAGGAAGATTCCGACAGTAGTTCTGACTCAGAAGAGGAAGAAAGAATATCTAAGAAAAAGACATCCAAGAAAAGTAAAAAACTCGAAGTATCTTCTGATGACGACTCTGAAGAGGAAGAAAAGATTTCTAAGAAAAAAAAATCTAAAAAGGCTAAAAAAATTGTTGTTTCTGATGATGAAGAGTCTGAAGAAGAAGATGATGATGAAGAAGATGATGATGAAGAAGAATGGGAAGATGAGGATGATGAAGACGATGATGAAGATGTTCGCAATGGCAATAAAGTAAATATTATATTTACAATTGGAGGTGTTGGCGAAGATGAAGATGACGATGAGGAAGAATATGATTCTGATTATGAAGATTATGAAGACGATGATGATAAAACTGAAAATGAAGATGAAGAAGTTTCATCTGATGAATCAGAAGAAGAGGAGGAAGAGGAAGAAGTTTCTAAGAAAAAGAAATCTAAGAAATCTGATAAAAAAGACAAAAATGATAAAAAAGACAAAAATGATAAAAAAGACAAAAATGATAAAAAAGACAAAAATGATAAAAAAGACAAAAAGGAAGAGAAAGAAGATAAAGATAATAAATCTAACAAAGATAAGAAGTCTGAGAAAAAAGAGACTGAAACTAATATTGCCGATGACGCCCCTCCTAATCAAAAAACTACCGAAGAAATGCTCTGCGAATTAAAGGAGCTTTTCGCTAAAAATCCTCGAGATAAATCAATTAAAAAATGTATTGATGTCTATGAAAATGATATTAAAGAAGAAAAGACACGCAAAGATAAAAAAGAGAGAAAACAAAAAGATAAAAACTTGCGAATTTTTAGAAAGATTATTCGCGATAAAAATACTATGAATGACTTTGCTTTATATGAAAAATTGGAAATGGAAAATCAAAAGAAACTTATTAAGGAATTGCGCGAAATTAATAAGATTACTCGCATCGAAAAACCTTATCGTATGACCTTACTTGAATCAACAATTCCAGTAGAATTTAAAGCTGCTGCCATGAAAAAAATTAATTCTTTAAAACATATGGATCCTGGAAGCGGCGATTTTTATAAAATTAAGAATTGGGTTGACACATTTATGCACATACCATTTACAACATATAATAATCTGCCTATAAGCATTGAAGATGGTGTGGAAAAGTGTCACGATTTTATGGAAAATGCGCAAAAAACTTTGGATAGTGCTGTTTACGGATTGAATGATGCAAAGATGCAGATTATGCAAATGCTCGGTCAGCTTCTAACTAATCCAAAGGCAATTGGAACTGCTATTGCTATTCATGGTCCACCTGGAACTGGTAAAACCAGTTTGGTAAAGGAGGGTATTAGTAAGATTTTAAACAGACCTTTCGCTTTCATTGCTCTCGGAGGTGCGACAGATAGTAGTTTTCTAGAAGGTCACAGTTATACCTATGAGGGTAGCACATGGGGTAAAATTGTTCAGATTATAATTGACAGCAAATGTATGAACCCAGTCATTTATTTTGATGAGTTGGATAAGATTAGTGATACTCCTAGAGGTGAAGAGATTGCTGGTATTCTTACACATTTAACAGATACATCTCAGAACTCGCAATTTCATGATAAATATTTTGCGGAGATTAACTTTGACTTGAGCAAGTGCTTATTTATCTTCAGTTATAATGACGAGACAAAAGTTAATCCAATTTTGAAGGATAGAATGTATAGAATTAAGACAAAGGGATACAGTGGAAAGGAGAAAACAATTATTTCTAACAACTATTTATTGCCAAAGATTTGTGAGCAAGTTAAGTTTAATAATGGCGATATTACAATTCCAGATGATGTTATAAATCATATTATTGAGACACACTGTAACAAGGAGGATGGTGTTAGAAATCTAAAGCGTTGTCTAGAAATTATTCATACAAAGCTTAACTTATACAGATTGATGAAGCCTGGATCCAACTTATTTGAAGGTGAGATGTCATTACAAGTTGAATTTCCATTCAATATTACAAAGGATATAGTAGATAAACTTATTAAGAAAGAAACTGAAAACCAGACAGCTTTGTGGGCTATGTATTGTTAAAACAATTTAAAATAATATTAATATAATAAAAAATAATGGATATAAATTATTTTTTATTATGTAAAAATAGATATGATAAAATAATACATAGTCTGGATAATATTATTGAAAATCTTGATGATATTAATTTTTTAACAGATAAATTTGTATCAGATGAAATTATAAATACACACGTAATATTTAGTAAACCAATTAACAACGATATATTTCTTCAACAAAAACTCTATGTCCAATACTTAAAATGTGAATGTTTAAAACAAATTTATTTATTGTGTGAACATGAATTTATTGATGACACGATTGATATTGATCCTGATAGATCAACGAGTATACGTTACTGTAAATATTGTGAGTCTAGTGAAAATCTAAAATAAAAATATTTCATATTTATTCATAAAATACATTAAATCGACTACTAATTTAACTACTAATGTAGATCCTAAAAATTTACTAAAATCTAATGGAACATTTTTATCTCTTAAAGCAGGAGTTATAGGTAAATAATTATTCTTATCAATTGTCATAATTATATTGAATATTACAGGTTGAATTATATTATGAACTAATGAATTTAATACATCTTTTAAACTAAGTCCTATAGCAACAGCAGTAGCTAAAGTTATAATAGTTGTAGCTTTCATATTTAAAAAGTTAAATACGCTATCTTTTTCTTTTTCTTTCGTATTTTTATCTTGTTGTGTTTGTTGACCTTGAGGTTGATTAATTTGGGAAGCATTTTGTTCTGTTTTTTGTTGTTCCATTGCTGCTTCTGTGAAAAAATTTGTAGGATATGCGTTTGGATCACCATAGTTTACATTTTCTGGCATTGATGACATATATACTATATTTATAATATTTTTCAACCTTTTTAAAGGTTGATCCAAACATATTATCTTTTATTTATTTATTTTGTAATATAAGTTTTTCTAAAAGTAAAAGAAACTTTTTGTTTCAAACCTTTTTTTAGAGGCTGAGATACTACATAATGTAGGGAAAATCAATACTTTTCAGAAAAAGTGCCAAAAAAGAGATCCTACACATGTAGAGGCGAATTTCTCTTTTTTTTTCCAAGACTTTTTTGGAAAAGTTAAAAATGGACATTTATTTTGTCCATTTTTCGAAAAAGTCGAATCTTCCCGGCCAAAAAAATTTCCGCCACTGCATAAAAAATTTTTAAGGTCTAAAACCAAAAAAAAAATTTTTAGTTTGTGACGATAAATTTTTTTATATATTTAAGAAAAAGTATTTAGGCATTTTTTTCTGTCAGTATATAATACTGACAAATGACTGACATTTTTCAAGCCAAAAATGCCTCACTTTTTTCTTGCGAAATTTGTGATTTTAAATGCTGTAAAAAATCAAACTATACGCAGCATATTACAACCCGTAAACACAAAATACTGACAAATACTGACATTAAATCTGCCGAAAATGCCGACACAGAAAAATTAAATTTTATATGTAGTTGTGGTAAAGAATATAAACATAGACAAAGTTTATTTAATCATAAAAAGAGTTGTAATAATTTAACAAATAATGATGCGGACAAATCTGAGTTAAAAGTTTTAACAAACCTAGTATTAGATGTAGTAAAACAAAATCAAGAATTATTTAATCAAAATCAAGAACTAACAAATAAAATTGTAGACATTTGTAAGAATACATCAAATACTAATATAACAAATAGCAGTGTAAATTCACATAACAAAACATTTAATTTAAATGTATTTTTAAATGAAACATGTAAAGATGCTATGAATATTATGGATTTTGTTGACTCTATTAAATTACAATTATCAGATCTAGAAAAGGTTGGTGAAATCGGTTATGTAGATGGAATATCCAATATAATTGTTAAACATTTAAATGCTCTAGAAGTTGAAAAAAGACCAGTTCATTGTACAGACAAAAAGAGAGAAGTATTGTATATTAAAGATGAAGATAAATGGGAGAAAGAAGATGATGAAAAGAAGAAGCTAAGAAAGGCTATTAAAAGGGTCGCATGTAAAAATCAACGAATGATACCAAAATTTAAAGAAGCTCACCCAGATTGTATTAAAGCGGCATCAAAATTTTCAGATCAATACAATAAAATGATTATAGAGTCAATGGGTGGGTCAGGAGATAATGATTTAGAAAAAGAAGATAAAATTATAAAAAAAATTGCTAAGGAAGTGGTAATAGATAAAGAAATCTGTTATTATACTGACCAAAAAGAAAAATAAGACAATGTATGATAGATATAATAGTAAATAAAATTTAAAGATTATTTATTAAGTTTAATAATCCATCTATTTATATAATGACTAAAAGTAAATACACTAGAAGTCCGCCACCTCCTAATAGTAATTCATCTCATCAAAATAATAATTCATCTCATCAAAATAATAATTCATCTCATCAAAATAGTAATTCATCTCATCAAACAGCAAACACATCTGGTTTCTTTGGAAATATGTTTCAAGGTATGGCATTAGGTACTGGATCATCAATAGGACATAAAATGGTTGACAGTGTTTTTAATGGTAAAAAAGAAGAAGAAACAAAAAAAGACCAATCTGATTGTAAAGATAAAGAATTACATATTATTAGATTTAATAAATGTATGAAAGATACTGATAATAATTATAATATGTGTGAAGAAATTCTTAATTCATATTTTGATTGTTCTCAAAAAAATAAATAATATTTCAGTATATGATAAAAATATTATTTATATATTTAACCCTTATTTACCAAACTGTTTCAGTATTGTGCCACCACATACCATCACCTTTTTTAACATTATAAAGTGCCTTAAATATTTCAGAACGAGATAATGGAACATTACATCTATACTTATTTAATGGATGTGGATTAGTTTTTAATTGAGCTCTTATAGCTTTTTTTCCAACTTTTTGTGTTTGTTGGAAAGCAAAATAGGTATAATAGGCTTCATAAGAAAAATTTCGAATAGGAGTTAAATCATTATTCTTCTCTTGATAGTCACGCAAATATTCATCACAAATAGCAAGAGCAGAAATATCAGCTAAATTTTCTCCAGTCGCAATAGATGCGTCAAATTTGATACCATCTCTAGCAGCAAATTCCTCATATTGTTTAGTAACATCATCTTGAATAGCTTTATATTTCTTTTTATCTTCAGGTTTCCACCAATCATGTAAATTACCATCAATACCATATTTACTACCAGTATCGTCAAACCCATGCGACATTTCATGAGCAAGAGTATTTCCAATATGCGCAAGGTTATATTCAATACCTCGTTCATCAAGATCAACAAATGGTTTTTGAATATATCCAAGGTTGATATAAATAGAGTTTTTGGCAGGTGTATAAGAAGCATTTACTATATAAGCCTGAGTAGCCCCCATTTTTACAGGATATTGTGTCCAGTCCATCATAGGAATATCAATAATTCCTTTACCTTCTAACTCAACAAGTTTTTTATGTCTCCATTTATGGATTTTTTCCATATTATCATATAATAATGTTCCATAATTAAGGTCAGGATCAGGTCTTAAATCATCTGGCTTACCATAAATAAAATTAAACCCATCTAGTTTTTTCAAAGCATATTGTTTAGTGGAAGGTTGTAACCATGTATTACGCATTAAAATTTTTTTAAATACTGTTTTAATGTCTTCACACATAATTCTTACATACTCCATATATTGAGGATTTTCGTATTTCTTTACATATTGATTAGTTAAAAATGTATTAAATGGAACAGACATATAAAGCGCAGCACTTACAGCATCACTTCTATTAATAGCTTCTTGTCCTCTTTCAAATAGACCTTTAAACTTATATATAATATCTTCCCAACCACGTGTAATACGCACAAGACGTCTTAATAAAATATATAACCAATATGTTTTCCATTTTTCACTATTCCAATTTTCTAAAAATACAGTAGAAGCACATTTCAGGTAATTTAGATTAGCAGTAATAAAAAATTCAGGAGCTTCTTTAAATCCAAGTTCTTTTGAAAATTCTTTCCAATTAAATCCATATTTTTTTAATGCCTCATCTTTATATACTTTGTTATATAACACATTATCATCGGCTTTAACTTCTGAACAGCCAAATGTATCAAATAATTCAATTTCAATATCAAGCACATATTGCGGATTATAATGATTTTTTCCAAGTAAAATATTAAAAACTTCTTTAATATATTTTTTATATTCACTACGGTATTTCTTTTTATATGATATGTCTGTTCCATCATCATAATAAATACTTAGATCAACTAATTCAAATTTATGTGAAGTAACATAAGATCTATATACTTTTGTATTTTTCTCATCAGGATTTAAAGACCAGACAAATGGTGCACTATTACATATCATTTCATCACTATTAAAATAAGCTAATAGTTTCCAAGGATTATTTAATTTAATTAAATGGTCAATGGTATGAACAGCTTCAAACGCTAATTTTCTTGAATAAGGTTTAGGGTTCATTTCTAAAACAGATTTGCGAAAATTCTTTAAATTTTGCGATAATTTGTCATTATGGGACTTAATATAATCAATAATAATTTCGTCTAAATCGCGGTAAACTTTGTCCTGAGTTAAACGAAAGTTATCTATCTGAACAATATATTTCTGTTGCTGTTCAACACTTACATTTTTAAGCCATTGATAATTAATATAATCATAAAAATTGTCTTTTGGTTGAATGCTATGTGGAGCAAATTGACTAAGTAATTGCTTTACAAATTGCTTCTTTTTACTAGCACTAGAAAGTTTATTATTACTTTTAAATAGTTTTTTACTAAATTCTTCTTCAAATGGTTTTAGGCCTATTGGGCATGGTAGTTTTTTAGGTCTATGTGTTTTATTTCGTTTATGGCTTTTATTTTTAAAATGTTTTTGAGTGCTTGGCATAGATTACTATATATATATATAAAGTATATTATTGTTATGAATAAAAATATTATAAATTATAAATATCTTTATTTTATTTTATTTTATTTTATTTTATTTTTTGTTTTGAATATTTAATATTCAGAATAAGGCACATTGTTACCACCTCTAGTGATAAGATAATTATATTGTGGACCTGTCATACACGCGCATCCTGTGCTATTACTATATGTGTTAGGACAGCACTCAGGCTTAAAAGGAGTATTGGCAAACATATCAAGTTGTCCTTCAGGTAGAGGAATTTCTTGAGGTTCACGTGCTAAGAATTTCTTGACACCTTCACTAAGAGGTTGACCAGGAACAACAGTCATATTTTGAGCATTCCAAGAAGAAGTGTTAATAGGCATATCACTGCTTAAATCAAACTGGGATGACTCGCCATAGTTAGTATTAGCACCGACAAATCCTTCTTGTCCGCCAGTAGTAACTGATCCAGCTACTGAGCCACCCTTTTTGCCGGTTGTTGAAGCCACTTTTGTGGAAACATCTTCGGTTACTTTACTAGCAATAGGACCACCAGCAGGAATTTGTGTAGGCAAAGCAATATCTTTAGTAGTAGTTTCCATACCTTCAGTCATCATACCAAAATTACAGCAACCACAAAATGTGTGTCCTACTAAAATTAAATATACAACACCAATTAAAATAAGAACCTCTAAATTTAACTTATATCCAAAGATTGAGATAGCCATTATTATACATATTTCATAGATAATAATTTTTCATTATTTTTCTCTAAAAATATATCAATCGCAGCATTATAATCGTAAAATTGTATATCACCAATTTGAAAACTTTTTTTATCAGTTAATAGATGATATAATTTATCATGCCTTTTATTTAATTCTACTTTAATATTAGTGGTTTTAGATGTTGTTGTATGAATAGGAAATGATAATGTAGTAATTTCTTCTATTTTTTTGTCACAAATAACTAAATTAGGTCCACCTTCCAATACTAAATTTTCTCCTAAAATAAATTTATATTGCTCATTTATGTTTTTACCATTAATTTCAACGATGCCATAAACTTTCTCTCCATTCTGAAGTATATCTCCAACACATATATCTTTAATATTTCTAACTTCGCCATTGTTAAGAACAATTGGAGTAAATTCTTCAAATCCACTATCTAGAAAAGCATGAATATCTTTTTCATTATTAATTTTTTTAAATGGATTATTTTTAATTTCAATAAATTCACTTCCATCTATTTCATCCCAATCAGATAAAATTAACTCATTTATAATAATAATTTTATTTGTTGTATTTAAACAATATAAATATGGTTCATTATAATTAGCAAGTTTAATAGCATCAGGATGTTCATATATAGAAATCCATTTTCCATAATAAAATATTTTATGTGAATATGAAATATAGACCCCATCTAAATAATACATGGGAGTTTCTTCTGTGTCGACCTTAATGACTGCTGTAACTTCATTATTATTTGATAAAATATCACCAACATTAATTTCAGAAATTATTTTTTCAGAGCCATCATTCATTGTAAATAGTGTATTTTTGTCGAAACATCTAATACCTGGTATTGATAAACTAGTTCTAACTTTTAAAACATCAATCATAAAAGCTAATATAATAGCCATAGGTATAGCAATCGCAATAAAAATAGCAGTATTGGCTATGGCAACACCCCAAGTAAATGGAATAATCCAAAAAATAGCAACCATCACAGCTATTGCGATTAAAATAATAATAATAAATTGAGCTATAGCACCCATAAGAGATTTAAGAGTATAATAACTACCTAATAATGTAAATAATCCACCAGTCATAGAACCTTGAATTTTGCCGACAAGATCTCTAAAACTAATAATTATTTCTTGTAATGGTATCATTATGTTCATAATTCTTCCCATAATTTCTTCAAATATGGATTGCGCAAAAGTTCTAATTTTATCAATCATTGCTCTAATTGCCTGTAATGCTCTACTAATACTATTTGCTATAGCGAGTAATCCGTTAGTAACAAATGTTATTGGAGCAACCGAAGCACCCATAATATCTGATAAAATATTTTGAACACAATATGTGAAATTTTCAGAAGTATATTCAGTTGCGGTTACACCGTCTGGATGTGTTATTAATCCAGCAAAAGGAATGATATTAGGTTTACATCGTTGATTAGGCCAATCATCCGCAATAGGTTTAGCATTTATCATAACAAAACAATAAGAAACTGCTAAAAAAATAAGTATTGAAATAATAATAAATAACAGAACTGACCCTCCATATTGGTCAAAATAAGTTAAATTTTCATACATTTTTTTTAAATTCTGGAATTTTATGTTGTCCATATAATTATACTTTATAATTTTTTGAAAGGTATAAAGTATAATTTTCTATAAAGTATAATTTTCTATAAAGTATAATTTTCTATAAAGTATATTAAACCATTTTCATTTTAATAAAATGATCTTCCCAATCCCAAAAAATTTCATTTCCTATAGGTATTTTATGATTACTTGTTATTAAACAACTAAACCAATCTGTTTTAAAATCAGATTTAACGGCGTTTGAATAATCTTCAACCTTAATAAATTTATTTATTGTTTTATTAAATACTAAATGTGATCCAGTAACATAAATATCATTACCTTCAACTCCACCACCTTTAATAACATAAAATGGAATAGGTTCTCTCTTATTATCAATTTTCATAACTGATTCAACAATAGATCCATCACTTAAAACATCCCCTAAATCAAGATCTTTCATATATTTCTTTTCTCCATTTTTAAGTAAAATAAAAGTGTTTGGATAGAAACATCTACCTAGAGCTCGTACCATTTGTCCTGGAGGTCCATTCCATACACTACGCATAGTTTTAATACTGCCATCCATTGTATACATAAGACTTACCATAATACCAATAGTTTTACCAATTAAATCTTTAATACCAATAATAATTCTTTGAAATTCAATTATTAAATTTAAAAATACTCCAAAAATAGATTGAATAATATTTGTAAAAAATGTTCTAATTTTGTTAAACATTGCTCGAACATTTTGAATAGTATCTAAAAAATTACCTAACATAGATGTAATTGCGCTAGTAATAAAAGTAATAGGCTGTAATAAATAACCCATAAAATCAATTTGCATAGATTGAACACAAAATATAAAATTTTCATTTATATCATCTGCTAAAGGCATATACATAGGATTACAACGATATAAAGGCCAATTTGCTTTAATTTCAGCAAGCTGGCTATAATAAAATACACCAATGATATATAATGCGAATGCTAGATTTATATATATAAAATTAATCCAGTTTTTTCCAGATGGCATAACTTATATTATCAATATAAAATTATTCATTTTGTTTTACTTTTTATATTTGCTAATTTTATATTTGTTAATTTTATATTTGCTAATTTTATAATTTGTTAGTTTACTAGTTTAAAAAATATAATTAATTTAAATATATATACATATTCATATTCATGAGTAGATTTTCACTAACATTTAGTAATAATTTGAATAATGTTTTTTATAAAAATTTACATCAACCTAAACCAAATACTTATTTTAATAAAAATATGAATTATTATATTTGTAGTTCTGGTGGATGTGGTTCAACAATTTTATTTAATTATTTATCTAATTTTGGTAATGTATATCATATTCATGATAGATATCCACCAAATAAATTACAATATGTAGGATGTAAAAATTCTTCTGAAGATATAAATAGTGAATGGTTTAATGGAATAGAAATACCAGAAAATGAATTAATTAATTATAAAGTGATATTTATTTATAGACATCCAATTCCAGTAATATTTTCTAGATTTGCTCAAAAATATGGACCTAATACTAAACATCTACAAAATATAAAATGTGATAATAGTGGAAATATAAATTTTTTCGATGTTTTGAGAGAAAGAAAAGATTTATATAAAATGGAAGAATTTTTTAATAATTATACAACTATATCATCAGAAAGAAATTATGATATTTATTCCATTAAATATGAATTATTTTTTAATAATATTGATTTTTTTAATTATCTTATGAATATTCCAGATATTAAAGAATTATATCCTATAAAAAGTGAAACATCTAAAAAATATCAATATATAAATGAATTAAATTTAATATATAAAAATCTTATTTTAAAAATGAATAAAATGGCTTTTATTACAAGGATTTCAAAAATAGAAAATAGAGAAATAATAGAAACTAGAGAAATAATAGAAACTAGAGAAATAATAGAAACTAGAGAAATAATAGAAAATAAAGAATTTAATGTAAAGGTCTAACATTTTCTAGACTTACTGTAGTGCTTTCTAGACTTACTGTGGTGCTTTCTAGACTTATGATGTTTTCGCGTCTTTCGTTTACCACCACTATAACATCCCCATGACCAATTAGGATTTCCTCCAATTTTGCTACGTCTTGATCTTTTTCTAAATCCACCTATTTTAGCACCAAGCATATCATCTACAGCAAAAGCAGCGCCTTGAGTATTTGTTCTATTAAGATCTACTGTTTGTGCGTTAATACCAGTGCCAGGTCCACTCTGTTCTTTATAAGGTAAACTAAATTGCGCAACAGGAATACCACCTCCACCTCTTAGGCGTTTATGTTTTCCACCAGCCATTGCTTTATTAGCACTATTTTGAAAATTATTAGCAGCATTTCTTTCAGCAATAGCACTTGCGCGTGGATTGGCCCCCATTTGACCTATAGTTGTTGGATTAATTACTGCGGAAGACATTTATATAATAAATAAATATTTTAAATCTTATTTTATTTTATTTTATTTTATTGGTTTAAAAATAAAATACTTTATATTTAACATATATAAATTATAATGGATGATAAACAGCGTTTACAACTTTCAAATATGATTAAAGCAAATAATGTTGAAGATCAAACAGAATTAATACGAAATCTAAAGCATAGTCAGATTTTACGAACAGAAATAAATAATATGATTATGATTAAGGCTAAATATCGTGGTGATGATAACAAGATAATGGAAGAATGTATGAATGAATGTGGTTTTTTATTTACTTATTACACTGAAATTTTTAACAAAGTTAAAAAAGATGAAATTGATATAGGTATACTAAATAAATTTATAGATGTATTAAGAAAAATAGAAGATGGTGAATTGGACCAACATGAAGGGTCATTTTTAGTTGGAACATTGCTAAAAGAACTATATGTTGATAGTGCTCTTAAAAAAGCAGATAAATTAAACGAAGAACATGAACAAGATAAGATTGAACCAAAAAAAGCTGAAGTTAATATTTCTTGGAAACAATATAAAAAGATTACCAAATAAATTTATTTAATATAATATTAATAATATTAATAATATTAATAATATTTATAAATATGAAAACTAAAAAACAAAGAACAAATAAAAACAGGACAAATAAAAACAGGACAAATAAAAACAGGACAAATAAAAACAGGACAAATAAACCATTATTAAGAAAATTAGAAATAAATTTTCCTCTTTATGCAAGTAAAAAATTTGATGGTGAAAAACTATTAGAATATAAAAAAGCAGCTGAATTAAAAACAAATGACCATTGTTTATTAGAAAATTCAAGTTGGTTTGGAGATTTAGATGTAGCTAAAAGTTACAAAAAAGATAATACCCGAATTTATAAATGGAAAATTAAAATAGCTACGTATTTATTTAAAATAAATAAAGAAAATGAAGAATTTATAGATAATATATTTAAAAATACTAAATTAAATTTAACAACATCTATTAATATCGATAAAGATAAAAATAAGGTAAAATATCAACATGAATATTTAAATATGTCAGTAAATGAAAGAGCTCTATATGAATTTAAATTTGCGTTTGGATATTTAACTTTAAAAGAACAGTATGAATTTTTAGAACTAATAAAATATTTAATAATAAAAAAGTATATAAAAATAAATACAAGAGATGGTAAAAGTATTTTAAAAAAAATAGAATTTAAAATAAATTATTATAAAGTATCATATTTATTTACACAAAAAGAAAAATATAATAGAATAAGCATTTATAATTTTGATAAATATTCTGTAATGAATTTTTGTAAATTAGTAAATAATAATAAATATAAAATATCTGGAATATATCAAAAAAATGATACTAGCTTTTGGTTTCCAGATTTAATAGTATATAAAATGAATATTCAAGAATACATTTTTTTTAATCCACACCGTAATTTAGAATATGATAAGGTTATTGAATAAATTTTTTAAATAAATTAATTGCATATATTACTGGATTTGTGTTTAATGTAAATTTAGGTATATTTTTATCTTCAATTTCTGGATATGCTAATAGTAAAATTTCTGAAATAGTATGCCATAAAGGCACATAATCTGCTATAATCATACCTAATAATAAAATTTTATTTTTATAAGTAAAAGGCACTTTATAAAATTGAAATAATGTAATATATAACAATGCTGTTGAGCCAGAAGGACCAGATAAAATATTTTTATTATGTTCGGTCATTATTTTATAATATGGTGAATTTTTATTAATTTTATATTTTTCAGTTGAATTATAAATTCCATATTCATTAAAATTATCATCTACTATACTTTTTTTACATGTATTTAATTTAAAAAAATTATTTTTACTATGATTTAATTTTGATAATCGTTCTCTAAAAAAACTCATATTACTTAAATTTTGTCTGTAAACAGAATTAATATCATCAGATGCATAAATAAAATCAAAAATAAAAAAATTATATAAATTTCTCTCTTCATTATTTTTAAGTAATTTATAAGTATTCATTATATCTTTCCATGTTATATCTGTAGTAAACATATAATTTTTTAATTGTTTTAAAAATTTTACTTGTAATTCTTTATTAAAATTTACATGATAAATAGTATATTCTGGTTCACATAAATAATTTATACATGATGTGACTTTTAAAAATTTATCTTCAAGATATAATAAAAATTGCTTGTGTTCTTTATTATTAATAAACTGAATAATTTTATTTAGTTCACAATCGGTAAAACCAATTTTTAAAATAATTTTTCCATCTATTTTTTCAATTAAAGAATGTCTAATAATAGAAAACCATTTTAAGTGAGTATTTTTTTTCCAATATTGTAATATATAATAAAATAGATTAAAGGTAAAATTTTTTATTCTATTATTATCAGTTAAAAAACAAGACAATCTTTTTTCATTAGTTTTATCAGTATCATTTTTATTGTAAACATGTGTAATAGATAATGGTATATTTTTTTTTGTTTTATTGTGTCTATTTATTTTTGTTTTATTGTGTCTATTTATTTTTGTTTTATTGTGTCTATTTATTTTTGTTTTATTGTGTCTATTTATTTTTGTTTTATTGTATCTATTTATTTTTCTTTTTGTATTAGTCATTATTATATATACATAATAATTTTATTTTTTTGTAAAATTATTCAGATATATTATATTTAATAATCATCTAAATATATAATCAATATATAATCAATATATAATTATATGCCAAAAAAATACACTAGTACAACAACACTAATCATTGTTGAGTCTCCAGCAAAATGTAAAAAAATTGAAGAATATCTAGGTCCTGGTTATAAGTGTGTTGCAACATATGGACATTTACGAACTATACAATCACTTAAAAATATTGAAATTGAAAATAATTTTAAACCAACTTATACAATTATTGATGAACCTATAAAAAAAAAACAAATTGAATTTTTAAGAAAAGAAATCAAAAATGCTGGAGAAGTAATACTTTCTAGCGATAAAGATCGTGAAGGTGAAATGATTAGTTTTTCGCTTATAGAATTATTTGATCTTCCATTAAATACAAAGCGTATTACATTTAATGAAATAACAGAGACCGCAATAAGAGAAGCAATTATAAATCCAAGAACAATAGATATGAAAATGGTTCATGCTCAACAAGCGCGTCAGATATTAGATATACTAGTTGGTTTCAAAATCTCTCCAATTTTGTGGAAATGTATTGTAAAAGGAAAAGAAAATTCTTTAAGTGCTGGAAGATGTCAGTCTCCTGCCTTAAGGCTCATATACGATAATGAAAAAGATATTAAAGAAGCAAAAGAGAGAAAGGTGTATAATGTAATAGGATATTTTACAAATTTAAATTTACCATTTGATTTACATCCAGAAGGGAAATATGAAAATGAAGAAGATATGACAGATTTTTTAGACGGATCTATTGCTTTTCAACATATTTATACATGCGATAAACCAATAAAAGTATTTAAAAAACCACCAGAACCATTTACAACATCAAGACTTCAACAAGTGTCCTCAAATGAATTACATTATAGTCCCAAAGAAACAATGAGAATTTGCCAAAAGCTTTATGAAGGAGGATATATAACTTATATGCGAACAGATTCCAAAGTATATAGCAAAGATTTTATTGAAACTGTTAAAGAGTATATTAAACGAACCTATAATGGAGAGAAATATATTAATGAAAATATAGATAGCATTACAAGTGGAATAAAATTGAATAAACCAGATAAACCAGATAAACCAGATAAATCAAAAAAATCTATATGTAAAAAAGAAAATATGAATGCGCAAGATGCTCATGAATCAATAAGACCTACTGATATTTCTCTCTGTGAATTACCAGAAACCTTAGATTCCAAAGAACGTCGCATGTATAAACTTATATGGGAGACTACATTAGAAAGCTGTATGGCATCCGCATCTTTTTATTCTGTTACAGCAAATATTACAGCTTTTCAAAATAATAAATTTACATATAAAAGTGAACAAGTAGATTTTCCAGGTTGGAAAATAGTATCAAAGAAGTATTTGAATGAAATAAAAAGAGAGAATAAAGACTATCAGTATTTACAAATTATTAAACAAAATGAAATAATTCCATATAAAAAAATAGTATCGCGCGTAACACTAAAAGGATCCAAATTACATTATACAGAAGCAAGACTAGTTCAACTACTAGAAGAAAAAGGTATAGGACGTCCATCAACATTTTCTTTTCTTCTAGATAAAATTCAAGAAAGAGGATATGTTAAAAAGGAGGATATAAAAGGTAAGGAAATTTTATGTAATGATTATGAATTAGAAAATGGAGAAATTTTTGAAATAGAAACAAAGAGAGAATTTGGTAATGAAAAAGACAAATTAGTAATACAACCATTAGGTGTAATTGTTATGGATTTTTTAGAAAAGTATTTTAACGAATTATTTGATTACAATTATACATCTAAAATGGAAGAAACTCTTGATAAAATAGCAAAAGATGAAACTATATGGTATGAAATCTGCGAACAATGTAATAAACAAATAGATACCTTAATAGAAGCTATGGGTGCTCAAGGTAAGTTAGAGATAAAATTAGACGAAAATAATACATATTTAGTAGGAAAATATGGTCCTGTTATTAAATGTGTAGAAGAAGTAGATGGAAAGGAAAAAGTCCATTTTAAGACAATAAAAAAAGATATAGATATTTCTAAACTAGAAAAGGGTGAATATGAGTTAGAAGAAATCATAGATATAAAAAAATCTGAAGCAAAAAGTAGTTATATTTTAGGACAATATGAAGGAAAGGATGTTATATTAAAAAAAGGTAAATTTGGTCTATATATAAGTTGGGGAACTAATTCTAAGACATTAAAAGAGTTAGGCAATAGACCAATAGAAAATATAACATTTGACGAAATTAAAAAATATTTAGAGGAAGGTAGTAATATTATTAGAGAGATAAATTCAAGTATATCAATAAGAAAAGGTTCAAAAGGAGATTATATATTTTATAAAAATGGAAGAATGAAAAAACCACAATTTTATGATATTAAAGGTTTTACAATGGAAGTAAAAAAAGACTATAAAATATGTGAAATAAATATATTAAAGTCATGGATTATGGAAAAATATAATATTTAAATACGTTTATTTATTGAAGAACCTATATTAACAATTGGTGGATATGATTCACCTTTATTTGTTCTTAATATTTGAGGTAATTGTAATACAAATTCAAGAACAAATGAATAATTAAAAACACCAAAGTTAGCTTTTTGACCATTATGATATCTTAAAAAAACTCTAAATTTTTTCATTCTCTCAGCTGGAGGATAATAAAATTTATATGGTAGTGATTCTCTATCAAACCATTGTGAAATAGGTGTAGTTGGAATTGGTATTTTAGCAAAAGCAGAATTAACAATACCATTTGTTCCACTTGATGTATTTGTATATATACTACTATTGTATGGACATGTTTCATCTAAGCAATTTTGTCCATCTAATTCCATATAAATAAAAGCAGGACCCATTAAATTTATTTTATATGATGCTTCAACCCAATTTACTTGTGATCCAGGTAAATTTGTATTGGGAACGAGCCAATAACCAGAATCTCCTGGAAAAACATCACCAAAAAAAAATCTGGGAACAATATCACCATTAATTATAGATATTTCTGTAAAATTTGATATACTAGACCCATTAATAGATGGTGTATTACATCTAACTAATCCGAGATTACCAGGTAATCCCCAATCACTAAAATCAGGATTTAAAGATCTATTTTCACAAATATAATTAACTAACAATTCATTTTTTTTAAATTGTGTCTCATTAGTTAATATAAATGCGTCGGTAGTATTTCCAAACCATATTTTTTGACTAACATTATTATATACAATAACAAAATTATTATAACCTCCTTGCTGCTGTAAAAGTTCCAAAGCTGTTTTATATTCTTCTTGTTGTTGTGGAGATAAATCAGTATCTGTAGATTTTGTATTAAAATATGTTATAAGTAAAATAGAAACTACACTATTAAATTTATTAGTTAACTCAGTAACCATTTGTTCTGGATTATAAAACCCTTGTTCAATAACAACATTAAAATCTTTACCAATATTATAATATAAACATTCAAAAATTTTATTATAAAGAGGATCAGTATAATTAAATTCACCAGGATTATATGGTTTATTAATTTGAAATGACATTGTTATATTTCCATTTAATATAGAAAAAGTATTATAATTAGCAGGAAATGTCCAACTTGATAATCTTAATGTTGCAACATTACATAAATCTTCAGGTAATTCAAACTCAAAATCACTTGACTCTGGATATTTTAATATATTTCGGTCTTCTGAATGTATAGAAACATATTTTCTATAATAAATAAATTCTTGTGAATTAGGTATTAAGGGGTGTGATGTGTTTGTATTAAAAACTGGAGTATTGTCATATTGAAAAATGTTTTGTTGACGAGTTTGTTGATTATTATTCATATAATATTACTATAAAAATATTTATTTATATTTATTTATAAATATATATAAATATATATATATATTTATATATATATATTTAAAATTAATTATTATTATATAATATGTCTCTAGTATCAACTGTTGCTAATTATGGTGGTAGACAACCAGATAATTTTCAAAATATTAAACAATTTATCGTTGGAGTAGGTAGTCAAGCAGTATGGATATATAAAAAACTATCAAGTGGATTAATTGTTCAAACTCCTGCTAACAGTTCTAAACCAGTTTTAATAAATAGCGATTTATATGTAAATGGATCAATTTTTAACCCTTCGGATAAAAATTTAAAAAAAAATATTGAACCTATTACAGATGATAAATGCAATTCTATAATAAATTTAGAACCAGTTGAATTTAACTATAAAGATGATAAATTACAAAGAAAGCATTTAGGTTTTATTGCTCAAGATGTAGAAAAAATATATCCAGAATTAGTAATAGGTTGTCAAAATAATATTAAATCAATAAACTATAGTGAGTTTATTCCTTTATTAGTATTAAAAATACAAAATCAACAAAAAGAAATACATGAATTAAAAGAACAAATTAATGAATTATTTCAAACTATTAATAGTAATAGTTAATAGTTAATAGTTAATAGTTAATAGTTAATAGTTAATAGTTAATAGTTAATAGTAATATAGAGTTAATAATACATTTGTTAAAATAGTATATAATTACTTTATATTAATTTATATTAATTTATATGTATATATTAATATAAATGAGAGATTGGTTCTCAAAAGTATATGAAGCCTTTATTGTATCATCTATTGTTGCGTTTATAATAGCATTTTTCACAGAAGGTCAAGCTGCTTTAGGTGCTTATATATCAGGATATTCTATATTGATTTTAGCCTTGATGATGATACTACTAGTATTATTTAATAGAATTATGGGGGCATTTTCTACTGAAACATCCTTACAAATTTTAATAAGACTTATAATGACTTCATCGCCATTTTTAATAATGTTAGGGATTGTTATATTTTTATTTTATATGATAATAACTTACCAAAAAAGAATAATAGAAAAAACTATTTCACCAAGCTATTTTTCATTTAATAATATAGCTTTATTTTTATTATTTATTCAATTATATACAGTATATAAAATTCTATTAGACAATCAATTTCAAACTACTGGTAAAATGTCAAGATTAAATTCTAGTCTATTATTATTATTAAGCACTATAATTTTTATGTGTTCAACAATTATTTATATTATTTTAAAATATTATACAACAGATGGTTTTGAATTATTGAAAGCTTAATTTACTTTAATAAATTTATATGTTAATCCATAACTAGTTTGTGTTTCCCAAATTCCTGATATTTTAAGAATAAATGAACAAACCGATTTATTGCCAATATCATTAAATATTTTAATGTTACCATTTTTAATTTGTTCGTATATTTTATATTGCGGTATTTTATCTATAGTTCGATATTTACCTAATATACTTTCTTCAATAATTTGTAATTTATCAAGTAAATCTTTATGTGATAATATATTGAAAAAACATCTATATTTAGAAAAATATTTTTCACAAGTTATATTATTTAATGTAATAACTATGTAAATTCCGTTTAATGTAATATTTTGAGTTGAATAAAGTATACGAATAAAATTTCCTTCAGTCATAATATTATTTTTTATAGCATCACATAGTATTACAGAATTATTATCATATTGATCAATTCTTTTTGCTATATTCATTAGCCTGATATATAAATAATATTGTTTTTAAGTTATATATTATAACGATTTATAAATAATATCTTTTAATTAAATATAATTTTATTTATAAATCTAATATATTGTTATATTATAATAATGTCTGACAAACTTGAAACATTTGTTTTTATTATGGTTTTTTATATTGTTCTCTCTTATATTATTGGACCATTATTATCTTATTATTTTATGGGTCGTACATTAACAGCCGCAGGTAATGGTTTTATTGTTGGTAGTATACTGTCGATTATTTTATGGTTGACAGTCGGATCTAAAATGGTAAAAAAATAATAAATAAAATTATGATGTTGATTATATAATTAAGTTTATAATTTAAATAAAGAATATATAATAACTATATTATGAAATTTTATGAAACCCATTTTGAAGAATATATTATAGAACATAACAGAACAAATTTACATCCAAAATTAGATAAAATATACAAAAAATTTCCAAAATTATTAACAGAATTTAAAAATTTAATTTTCTATGGTCCAAATGGAACAGGGAAATATACACAAATGTTAACATCTATAAAAAAATATAGCCCAACAGAATTAAAATATGAAAAAAAAATTAGTATAACATATAATAAACAACAATATTTTTTTAAAATAAGTGATATACATTATGAAATAGATATGTCTTTATTAGGGTGTAATTCAAAATTGCTTTGGCATGAAATTTATCAACAAATAATTGATATTATATCAGCAAAAACTGATAAGTCAGGAATAATTGTTTGTAAATATTTTCATGAAATACATAGCGAATTATTAGAAAATTTTTATAGTTATATGCAGCAAAATAACTCTATTACAGTAGATTTAAAATTTATTATATTAACAGAACAAATAAGTTTTATACCAGATAATATATTAAAATGTTGTGAAATTATTCATATACCTAGACCTACAAAAACAGCATATTTTAATTGTATAAAAAATAACTGTTTAAATAAATTAATCCATAAAGTTCCAGTAAAAACTCCAGCAAAATTATCAGTCAAATTAAAAGTAGAAAATATAACAAATATTAAGTTTCTTTATTTTTATAATGAGGATTTATTGCTTCAACATAAAATTATTTGTAATAAGATAATACACAATTTAATAAATATACAAGATCTACAATTTTTTAAATTTAGAGATATTCTGTATGATATATTTATATATAATCTTGATATATCAGACTGTATTTGGTATATTCTCTCTATACTTATTGAACAAAAAAAAATAAAAGAAGACAAATTATCTATTATTCTTACAAAGACCTATTGTTTTTTTCAATATTATAATAATAATTATAGACCAATTTATCATGTTGAAAATTATTTATTATATCTAGCTAAATTAATTCATAATCTATAAATATTTAATTTCTCCATGGAAGTGTCTGGCGACCACTTGTAAACGCAGTGATATTTCTGTTATAAAAATTGAAATTTTTTATATAAAGAGTTAAAGGTGCTGGAATAGTATTATTTGCTTGAGCAACAAAAGCAAAATTATTATAATAATTGGGAATACCACGACGGTAAAAAATCGCACTAGTATGAATAGCCATTTATATAATATAAGAATATTATATTTTGTATAAATTTCTACTTTATAAAATAAAAAATACAAGATGTTAATACTTAAAGTTTGAAGTTTTAATTATTAACATATGGATCAAAAATTAGCATATAAAATATTAGGAATAGAAAAAAATACGTATATATTTAATATATCTTTGGAATACTTAAAGAAACAATATAGAAAAATGGCATTAAAGCATCATCCTGATAAAAATGGAAATACACAAGAGTCTACATTAAAGTTCCAGCAAATAAATGAAGCTTATCAATGTTTAAAGAGAGAAATAATAATTTCAAATCAATATTGTAATACAGAAGACACAGAATATGAAACTACATCATCAGATTTAAATTCTTCTCTCTATTTTGATATCTTAAAAGAATTTATGAAAACAGTTTTTGAAGGAACATATAATGAAATATTATCTAAAGTAGTAAAGGATATTATTATAACTGGTAAGAAGATAACCGCAACACTTTTTGATGAGTTAGATAAAGATACTGTATTAAATATTTATAGTTTTCTCTCTAATCATCGTTTGTTACTTCATTTGAGTGAAGAGGTATTGGATATGATTAGAGGTATTGTAGTAAAAAAATATGACAATGTTCAAATATACAAATTAAATCCTAGCATAAATGATCTAATAAATAATAATGTTTATAAATTACATGTCAATGATGAATTATTTTTAGTTCCGTTATGGAATAATGAATCATATTATGATAGTTCAGGATGTGAAATAATTGTTATATGTGAACCAGAGCTACCGCATGATATTACAATTGATGAAGATAATAATATTTGTATTAATTATTCTATTTTGTTACGTGATGACTTATATAAATTAATACAAGAAAATGAAAAATTATATGTAACTATTGGAAGTAAAATATTTCCAATACTATTATCACAATTATATATGAAGAGTGAACAATTTTATATAATAAAGAATGAAGGTTTGCCAAAACCTCATATCGACATGTATGATATATCAGAAAAAACAGATATTATTGTTAAAATAATTTTATTATAAGTTATTATCCAGAAAAGGCTAGTTTTAAAAAATAATATAAATATAGATAGTTTTATTTTATATTATTATATTCCAAATAAGTATTTGTATTTACGTTCTGAAAAAAATTTATAATTTATTTATTTATTTTATATAAATTTCTAACTAACTAATTTATGCCTCTACCTTCTTTTTAGTGACAACCTTCTTCTTCTTGGGTTCCTCAGCAGCAGCTACAGGCGCTGTCACAGGAGTAGAAACAACTACTGGATCAGCAGGAGGAGAAGCAACTACTGGAACAGGTGTAGCAGCAGGTGGAGGAGGTAATTCATGCTCATCATCACTGTCATCAACAATTGTGCTAACAACTGCTCCATCAGGATCAACATCATCCTCAGGAGGAGGAAGAGCCTTGAGCTTTTCAACATCAGCAGCCTTAGGCTTCAAAAAGCAAACTCCCTCGGTAATAGTAGAGGTCTTTGGCTTCTGAACAATAGCCTGCTTCAAATTCCAAGTAATAGAAACCTTACCATTAATAAACCAGAGACCACCACACTGAAGAAGAGCAATTACATGGGTTCTATTCTTCAAGAAATCAAGTGGAGTTACGTGAGAAGCAGACTTTCCCTTAACATACAAAGGATTTCCTTCCTCATCATAAATTTCTGACTGCCAAACACCAGACCAACAAGGGATCTTAGCAGTAAGAGTAGGAGGCTTATTATAGTCTAGCTCTGCCTTACCTTTCTCAACCTTTGGATACTTTAGCATTGCGTTGAACTTCTCGTCCATAACTTCCATGCTCTTGATTTCCTTACCAAACCACTCCTTTGAATAAACCATAGCATCCTTTTTTACCTTATCTTCCAAATTTTTAATTGATGTGAGAAATGCCTCAGCATCTGGGTTAGAATATTCTGAATTAGGGAACTGAAGAGACATAGTCCACTTTCCAGTAAAATTGCCCTGTTGATCCTTACCCTCCTGAGCTCCCCATGTGAGGATCAAAGGAGTGCTAAATGTTAGTGATTCTCTAAAATTTTTATTCTGTAAATTTACAACCTTGCCGCCGGCCGCATGAGCCTTAGGAGCAGAGTATGAAAATACACTGGTATCAATATTAGTTCCGTCTAGAATTGCGCTTGCCATGTCTGATAGTATGATTTATATACTTGGCTTATCTTTAAATCAATTTTTTTTTTAAATATAAATGAAATTATGGTCTGGTCTATAACATTTTGTCATCATATTATGGTAAGAATTAATTTATAAATAATATAAAAAAACAGTTCAAAAAGAAAATATAAAGTATATATATAACATATATGATTGGGTTAAAGAAAAATAAAGGTGATGATATGACAGATGAGTATATGGATATAATTACAAAAAGAGCGATAAAGGTTATACCAGAAATTAAAAAGACAATCAAAGTAACTGATGACTGTATAAGTATTCCAACAATAAAAAATTATGATGATCTAACAAAATATAATTATAATATTACACAATTAAAAATAATAGCAAAGCACTATAAATTAAAAATTAGTGGAAATAAACCTCAATTAATTTCTCGTATTTTTTCTTACTTATATTTTTCGTCATATGCTATTAAAATTCAAAAAATTTTCAGAGGTATGATTGTAAAAAAATATAAATTAGTCCATGGTCCAGCAGCTATGAATAGAAAATTATGTAACAATGCTGAGGATTTTATTACTATGGAACCGGTTGAAGAAATAAATTTTCATCAATTTTTAAGCTACAAAGATTTAGACGGATTTATTTATGGTTTTGATATAATTTCTCTCCATAATTTATTTTTAAAATCAAAAGATAATGATCAAATAAAAAATCCTTATAATAGAAATACTATACCAGAAACAGCAATAAAAAATATAAAATCTGTTGTTAGACTTAGTCGAATTTTAAAAATATATGTGAATTTACATTATGAAGATGATAGCCAAAATGTTTCATCTGAAAAAGCAGTAGAATTAAGGACACTTGCTTTATTTCAAAACATAGATGCTTTAGGAAATTATTCCAGTCCTCAATGGTTTCTCTCTTTAAATAGAAATCAAATGATAAAAATGGTAAGAGAGCTTATAGAAATTTGGAATTACCGAGCTCAATTAACAAATGAAATTAAACGCGCAATTTGTCCTCCAAATGGTGATCCATTTAGAAACTTAAGTATTCAATATATTCATACAGAAGCAAATATAACAAATGTTAGAAAAGTAGTTTTAGAAATTCTGGAAAAATTAGTAAATAGCGGCACGGAAAAGGACAATAAAGCTTTAGGAGCTTATTATGTACTTGGCTGTTTAACATTAGTTAACCCAGAAGCTGCTACATCACTACCTTGGCTTTTTCAAAGTTTCTCATACTTTTAATTTAATGTAGGAAATATTTAAAATACTCCTATTATTTATATTATACCATATTATCGTAAGAATATATATTATTTGATTAAAATCACTTAAAAAGTAATTATTAGTATATAGTATAATAAGATGCCAAAGAAACCATCTACTAAGACCGTTGAGACTGAACAAGTCGTTGCTGCTCCTGCCCCTATTGTTGATAAGAAGGCTAAGAAGCCTAAGGCTGTCAAGCCTGTTGTTGATGTTGCTGCTCCTGTTCCTCTTGTTGAGCAGTCAGCTGATGTCACTGCCACTGTCACTGCTGCCACTGCTGCCGAGATTTCACTAGCTGAGCAGACTGTTGAGTTCCAGTCCAAGCTTCACCAAATTGGTGTTCTTCTTTCTGCTCTTAAGTCTGAGTTCAGATGTCTTGAAAAGAAGTGGACCCGAGATGTTAAGATTGCCCAGAAGCAGTCTAGCAAGAGAAAGCGTAAGGCTGGAAACCGTGCTCCTTCTGGATTTGTTAAGCCCACCAAGATTTCTGATGAGCTTGCTTCTTTTCTTGGAAAGGAGAAGGGAACTGAGATGGCTCGCACTGATGTGACCCGTGAGATCAATGCTTACATCCGCGCTAACAAGCTTCAGGATCAAGATAATGGTCGCAAGATCATTCCTGACACCAAGCTTGCTACCCTCTTAAAGCTTAAGAAGTCTGATGAGCTCACATACTTTAATCTCCAGAAGTATATGTCTCCTCACTTTGCTAAGGCTGTGAAGGATGCTGTTGCCGCTGCTGTTGTTGTTTAAATATACTTTAAAAAAATCATATACAACTTTAAAAAGTATATTAAAATTTATTAATAAATAAATTTAGAAAAAATATATACATATATATATAATTTATAATGGCTAGTACTAGAAGTATGTCTAAAAATAAAACGCATAAGCGTAAAATTTATAGAATGCGTGTTAAAAGTTCTCCTTGTCGCAAGTTGGGAAAGGCGACATGTAGAAGAAAATATGGATGTAAAACCGCAAGTGGAAGTAAGAGAACCTATTGCCGTAAAAGAATGAACCGTAGTGTTTACACCTTTTCTCATTTAAAACGCCCATTTTAAATGAGTATCTTATAAATAATTCTTCTTGATTTTTCGTGTATTATTTTTCTTGGATACATATTTTTCTGGTCTTTCATATGTCCCTTTAATTA